>Ga0187882_1000514_pt1 | contig 42439 bp, 37 predicted proteins | sample June2016WEW_19_1_3_FD_132991 | JGI IMG/M metagenome (GOLD analysis project Ga0187882, IMG submission 132991) | Peatland microbial communities from SPRUCE experiment site at the Marcell Experimental Forest, Minnesota, USA - June2016WEW_19_150 | ecosystem: Environmental > Terrestrial > Soil >... | reverse complement strand
GTGTCACACAGACCGGGCACCCTGGACCGTGCACCAGAGTGATTTCGGGGGGAAGCATGGTGTCGACTCCGAATCTCACAATCGCATGAGTCTGGCCGCCGCAGATCTCCATAATCGTCCAGGGTCTGGTGGTAATCTTGCGGATAGCGCGCGCGAAGCGCTCCGCAGCCTTGCGGCCGCGATACTCATCGATAAACTTCATTCACCCTCGCCGTCCTCTAGCTCCGCCAAATCTCCCATTTCGCGGAGATACTGAAAAACCTTGTTGGCTTCTTCTTCGTCGATCGTGTTGATGGCGAAGCCGACATGCACCAATACATAGTCGCCGACTTTGGCTTCAGGAACATACGCGAGATTGACCTGCTTGACCGCGCCGTTGAAATCCACCCGGCCGCAACGCAACAGGGGATCGTCGCCCTCCACACTCAAAATCTTCCCGGGAACCGCCAGACACATTTTACACACCCTTTCTCATGGATCGGAGAGCGGCGAAGATCTGGCCCGCCGCGATTCCCCCGTCATTGGGTGGAATACGCTGGTGCCAGTAGGGTTGAAAGCCCTCGAATTCAAGCCGTTTGACCGTGCGCTCCGTCAAGAACATGTTTTGAAAACAACCGCCTGATAAGGCGACGCGCGGGATCGCGACGCGGCGGGCGACATCGATGATGACCTCGACGAGAGTCTCGTGAAAACGTGCGGAAAGGACAGAAACCGGCACGCCTGCACGAAGGTCGTCGAGAAGAGCCCGGATTGCGGGTTCCCAATCTGCGATAAGCAGCGCCGTTCCTTCTGGGCCCGATTGACCGTCACGCACCTCGAAAGGATAACTGCCGTGGGATTCCTCTTGCGCGAGCGCGAATTCCAAAGCCATGGCCGCCTGTCCCTCGAATCGCACCTGCTGGTGCAAGCCGGCGATCGAAGCCACCGCGTCAAACAGCCGGCCGGCACTCGATGTTCGCGGCGAGTTGATCGCCTGGGCCAGCATTTTCTGTAAAACGGCGGCTTCCGCTTCACGGAACGACTGCAGCGGCACCAGGTCGTGACGCTCGAAAAGCTCGTCGCCGAGCATTTCATACAGCAACCCGAGTGCCGTCCTCCTGGGTTCCCTGATTGCGGCCGTGCCTCCGGGCAGCCGAAAACCGCGAAACGTGGCAGCGCGTCGAAACGAAGAGTCCTCCATAACCAGGAATTCTCCGCCCCACACAGTGCCATCAAGGCCAAAACCTGTCCCGTCCCAGGCTACCCCCAGGACCGGATCCTTCAACTCATTCTCTGCCATGCATGCGGCGATGTGGGCATAATGGTGTTGCACTTGGATTACAGGGGGGCCAAGTGAGTACGCGAACTTCGTGGAGAGATAGTCGGGATGCATGTCCGCCACGATGATTTCGGGCCTGCATTCGTAGAGGGATTCCAAGCTGGTGATCACCCTGTGGAATGCCTCGCTGGCTTCGCGCGTTTCCAGGTCGCCGATGTGCTGGCTTATGAAGACATTGTCGCGCACGGCAAGTGCCACGGTGTTCTTCAGATGCCCGCCGACCGCAAGCATGGGGGGCGCAGGATCGTGAAGTTTCAGCGGCAATGGAGCGTAACCGCGGGCCCTCCGCAGCACAAGCTCGCGGTCCAACTGCAGGCGCACCACCGAGTCATCCGCATGGCGCACGATTGGGCGATTGTGCACTAGAAACAGATCCGCAATGCCGCCGAGCCGGTTAAGAGCCTCGTGCTCATCGATGCAGATCGGCTCGTCGGAGATGTTGCCGCTGGTGGCAACGATCGGGGAAGCCAGCTCGCGCATGAGCAAATGATGCAATGGAGTGTACGGCAGCATGACCCCCAGGTAGGGATTGCCTGGAGCGACCGAGGCGGCGATCGTTCGATCCCGGCGGCCGGTCGGATTCGTGCGGTGGAGGAGCACAATGGGGGACTCGGGAGAAAGCAGCAGGCGTTCCTCCAACCGGGAAACCCGGCAATGCTCCTTTATCTCCTCAAGGCTCGAGGCCATGAGCGCGAGCGGTTTTTCCTCGCGACGTTTGCGGCGGCGCAGACGGCTGACCGCCTCTTCGTTGCAGGCGTCGACGATCAAATGGAAGCCGCCGAGTCCCTTGAGCGCGAGGATTCTCCCGGCGCGCACGCCTGCAGCCGCCGCGAGCAGCGCCGCATGATCGAGGGCCGTGGTGGTGCCGCTTGCATCCCGTAACTGCAGCCTTGGCCCGCATGCGCCGCACGCGTTCGGTTGGGCATGAAAGCGCCTGTTCATGGGGTCTTCGTATTCCCGCCGGCATTCGCGGCACATCTCGAAGATTTTCATCGAAGTCTTGCCCCGGTCGTAGGGAAGCGACTCGATGATTGTGAAGCGCGGGCCGCAGTTTGTGCAATTGGTGAAAGGATAGCCAAAGCGGCGATTGCGTGGATCCAGGATGTCGGCCAGGCAGTCGGGACATGTGGCAATATCGGGAAGCACGAGCGTGTTCCGAGCGCCGTCCCCGCTGCTGGCTCGTATCTCAAAGCCGCCGAATTCCACCGGATCGAGATAGGTGAATTCCAGACTCTGAACAAAGGAATGCGGCGGCCGCTCGGTCTCCAGCCGCAGGAGGAAGCTCTCCACAGAATCCCTCTCTCCCTGCACCTCGATGAACACTCCTTCGCCGGAGTTCAGCACCCAGCCTTTGAGTTTCATCTCGATGGCAAGCCGGTACACAAAGGGCCGGAATCCAACTCCCTGAACTGCCCCGCGGATGACGATGTGCGCTCGTCTGGTCACGATCTGTGCGCGCCCTTATCTCTGAGCCAGCCGCACCAATCGGAAATGCCGGTGTTCGTGGTACAGGAGGTTTCAAAGACCTGCAAGTGAGGATTAATCTGGAGGGCATTGCTCTTCAACACCGACAGATTGCAGTTCAAATAAGGGATTAGATCGATTTTGTTTACGAGCAGGACGGAGGCATTGCGGAACATGGAAGGATACTTGAGTGGTTTGTCATCCCCTTCGGTCGTGCTCAACACGACGACTTTGAAGGCCTCGCCCAGATCGTAATTCGCCGGGCAGACCAGATTGCCTACATTTTCGATGATAAGGATGTCCAGCCCGGGCAGGCTCATCTGCAAAAGTGCATCCTGCACCAGCTGGGCCTCGAGATGGCAGCCGCCGTTGGTCACGATCTGGATTACGGGAACACGATAGCGCGCCACGCGCCGAGCATCGAAATCCGTCTGCACGTCGCCTTCAATCACCCCAACCTTGAGGCTTTTTCCCAACTGTTCCAGGGTGCGTTCCACAATGCTGGTTTTGCCCGCGCCCGGCGAGCTGACGAGATTGAAGGCGAGGATTCCGTGTTCGGCAAGGAGCGCACGGTTTTGGCGGGCAATCTCGTCGTTCTTTTCCAGTACCTTCCGCTCGATGGTGATGATGCTCATAGCACTCCTGTCGGGGGGTCAGCCAGCTCAATATCCACGACCTGCAACTCCGTTCCCGACGTAACCGCGATGTCCGCGCTGCCGCAGACGGGACACGAAAAGCACACGGGGTCGACAGCGAATTCCTTGCCGCAACTGGAACACTGCGACCGGAGCGGTATTTCCTCTATGTCCAGACGTGCCTGGTTCAATGCTGTACCGTTCACGATAGCGCTGAAGCAGAACTCGAGAGAATCCGCGACGACCCCGGCCATCTGGCCGACTCTGACTCTTACCGCCCTGACTTCAGGCGCCCGTCCCTCCGGGACGTACTGGCCGATAATGTCAAGGATTCCCTGGGCGATGGATAACTCATGCATCACGGCCTCGTCGGTGACCCACTATTATACACGAGCGCAGGGAGTCGTGCGCCGCATTCCGCCACACAAATACCTACAATTTGCTGGGCGCGTCCGGATTCCTGGAGTGGCGCTTGTGGTCTCTGTGAAGTATACTTCGTCGGTGCCCGAGCTGTCGCGATGCCGACCGTTCCGGGCTCTTCTTCGGGACACGCAAAACCAACGCAGCAAGAATGGGGAACGACATGAAGGCTCGATCCGGATCTCTATGGATTCTATCTTTTGTGCTGGTAGCGGCTGCCGCGATATATCAAAGAGTAACGGGGCCCACGTACCCTGTCAGAGGCAAGGTGCTCATGGGAACGCTGGAAGTACGTTTCAGTCTTCCTACCAGTTCCAGCGCAGAAGGGAATGAGGAGGTCCGCCTCGCTGTCCCGGATGCCGCGGTTCACGGCAATATTGAATTGCGCAGGTTCCCGAGCGGCGATTCATGGTCTCGCAGCACCCTTCTGCGCCAGGGTGAGTTCCTGATTGCCTACATCCCCCATCAACCGCCCGCGGGGAAGGTCATGTATCGCATTTACCTCGACCAGGGTGCCGGTCCCATTCCCCTCACGCAAAATCCTGTCGTTTTGCGTTTCAAGGGTGACGTTCCACTTGCCATCATGATTCCTCACATCGTTCTCATGTTTCTCGCCATGTTGTTTTCCACCCGGGCGGGATTCGAGGCTCTCCTGAAGCGGCCCGCGCTGCAAAGGCTTTCCTTGTGGACTGTGGTGACGCTCGCGGTCGGAGGCTTGATTCTCGGCCCCATCGTGCAGAAATTCGCCTTCGGCGCGTTCTGGACCGGCTGGCCATTTGGAGGTGACCTGACGGACAATAAGACCATCGTCGCATTTCTCTTTTGGGCAATCGCACTATGGCGCCTTCATAAACAGCGGGACGCGCGGGCATGGGCGATTGCTGCATCCGTGATACTATTTCTGGTCTACATGATTCCCCACAGCCTGTTGGGTTCGCAGCTGGATTACTCCCAGCCTCCAGTGCAGAGTAAGTGACCTGGGTCACAGTTATCGGTGTAAACGAATGCAGTTCGAGTGCCGATAGAAACCAGTGTGAACGAGAAAACAGCGCGGCATGACGAGCGCATTCTTTGCGCCGATCTGATCAAGATCGTCTGGACGGACAAAGCGGGCAGCAGACAAAAGGAACTGGCTGTTCTGGAGGACATTTCCCCCCGCGGCGTCTGCCTTCAGATGGAACATCCGGTCCCTGTCGACACCTCCATTGCGATTCTCTACCCATCGGGCCGCTATCATGGCCGGATTCGTTATTGCGTATTTCAGGACACCGGATATTTCCTCGGCGTCGAGTTCGATCCCGGATATCAGTGGTCCAGGCACGAATTCACACCATCTCACCTGCTTGATCTGCATAGAGGCCGGACCAAAACGCGTAGAGCCAGGGTGTGACGAGGCGGCCCGCAAGCAATCCTGATACTCCCCTGACATTGGCGTTGCTTCCCTGAGAATTTGCCGTTAGATTTTAGCGATGGGCAAGAACTCCGATCCACCACTGTTTGTTGAAACTACCATTACCGTGCGCTATGCCGAGACGGATCAGATGGGAATTGTATATTATGCGAATTATCTGGTCTGGTTCGAGGTCGGCAGAACGGCATGGTGCCGCGCCCGCGGATTTCCTTACGGTGATCTCGAAGCTCGCCACGGCCGGATGCTGGTGGTTGCCGAGGCCAGTTGCCGATACAAGGCGCCAGCTCGGTATGAAGATGAGATCTTGATACGAACCGCGGCCAGCTCTGCGACGAACAAAGTGGTTCGTTTTGTTTATGAGATCCTCAACCGTCACTCGCGACAACTGCTGGCGACGGGCGAGAGCACCCACGTGGTGACGGACCGGGAATGCCATCCCGCGAGCCTGCCCGCCGAAATCCTCAGGCTTTTCCGGTCACATAAGGAAGCGGCAGCCAAGGTACCCTGAGTGTGTTTACGTAAGTGTTCTGGGCATGAATTCGTCACCGTATTTATGGAATCGTGTACCGAGCTTCAGGAGATGCCACGATCGGGCCGGGGGTCCTCCGCGGTTTTTTCGAAAAGGCGTGCGATTTCATCTGTCTCGAATTGAGGCCAGGGGACGCGGCTTCCCTCGGCATTCACCGCTTCGACGCCGACACCTCGTTCCAGAACTTCACCCACGCAGGTGGCATCGACGCCCGCCGCGGCCAATGCCTCGAGCAGATCTCCGGCGGCGTCGCATTTGCAGGTGATCAGCAGACTGCCTGAACCGATCAATCCAAGCGGGTCGAGATTAAGCAGGCTGCATATCCTCCGTGTCTCCGGATAAACCGGAATGAGGTCGCGGTACACGCGGATCCGATGAGCTCCCGCGACGCCAAGCTCGTAGACAGCCGTGGACAGACCGCCCTCCGTGACGTCGTGCATGGCGGAAACCTGGCCTGAACGGGCGGCGATCCTGGCCTCGTCCAGCACGCTGATGCCGGGATGCACGAGAAAATCGCGACAGCGATCGATTTCGGATTCCTCCATTCCAAGTTCCTTTAACCTGCCGGGAACCTCGCGCGCAAGGAGGGAGGTTCCTTCGACAGCCAGCTTCTTGGTCATCAGCACACGATCCCCATCCGTCATGCGTCTTTTGTCCACCAAATCTCGCCTGTCCACAGTCCCCACTGCTTGGGCTGCGATTACAGGGCGGTTGACCGCATCCGTGACTTCCGTATGCCCGCCGCACAGGATGATGCCTGCGGCGCGCGCTTCTGTCTGAAGGTCCCGCATGACCCGCAAAACCTGCGCAGCATTGGTTCCGACGGGGAACAGGAGAGACGCCGTCAGCCATCGGGGCGTGGCGCCGGATGTGACGAGGTCGTTCACGTTGACATGGACGGCATAGGCGCCCGCGCAGTCTGTCGCAAAGGTGATCGGGTCGGATTTCAATACCAACACCTCCTCTCCAGATATCGGAACTGCGGCAACGTCTTCGCCGATACCGGGAGCCAAAAGCAGGGAAGGGTCTGTCGCCCCGATTTCCGTCAGGAATCGCTGCAGGAGTTCGTTGGGCAATTTGCCTGCGGCGAGAGGCGCATGGCAGGCGACAATTTCTCTCAAATCACCCATTCGCTCCAGCGTGAAGTCAGGCGGTAGAGGACAAGGTGATGAGAATCCCTGATTGGTAAGGTAGGCGGTGAGGGCGCCTGCATTGCGGCCGGCATCAATGTCGAAAACAAAATCACCCACGACCAGCACCTGCGCAGGAGGCACTCCGAGGATGTCGGCTGCAGCAAGAATGCTCTCCGGACTGGGTTTCGGGAGGAAAGGGTCGTCACGCGAAAAGATCACCATGAAGTCAGACGGCCGGACGCGTTCGAAGTTCCTGAGCGCGGTTTGGATGGACGACCTGCTGTTGCGGCTGATGATACCGACCTTCAGGCCCCGAGAGTGCAGAAACTCTATCGCCTCCTCCGCTCCGGCATTCGGACGGGAGCGCCGCGCGGCGTCAGTCTCGAAATCATCGAGGATTCTGAGCGCCTCGATCCGCTCAGCCTCTGGCAAGTCACCGATGAATTCAAGGACCGGCCGGCCCTTGGGGCACCCGAGGGCTTCCCGGACTGCGTTGAAATCGAGAGAGCCCGGCTGGGTGAGAGTGCCGTCAAAATCAAACAACACGGCCCGGATCACCTTGGATGATTCATGTACGGTATTCATCGGCAGAGGATAGGAGTTCGGCATCAGCGCCGCAATAAGAAAACGCCCCGTTCAAACGGCTCGTCGGCCCTGATATAGAGGAAACGTCGAGGCGTTGCACAGGAAGGATTCGCCCGGTACCATTCGTGCTTGCGGGTGTGCAATGGTATCCTGAAATGGAAAGGCGGCAGCTCACCCGCCGTTCAACAGAGGAGGCAATTCTATGGCAGCAACACCATCCACCATGTTGGCGCTGGGAACACCCGCGCTGGATTTCCATCTATCCGATGTTGTAAGTGGGAAGACAGTGTCTCTCGCATCCTTCGCAGGAAGGAAGGGACTTCTGGTCATGTTCATCTGCCGGCACTGTCCATTCGTCGTGCACGTGAAGGATGAGTTGGCGCGGATCGGCAATGAATACGGTAAACGAGGGATCGGAATCGTGGCTATTTCCGCCAACGATGCTGCTGGCTATCCGGATGATGCACCGGTGCATCTCAAAGAAATGGCGCAGCAGACCGGCTTCACATTTCCGTTTTGCCATGACGAAAGTCAGGAGACCGCCCGTGCTTACACCGCAGCCTGCACTCCCGATTTTTTCCTGTTCGACGCGAAGCGCGAGTTAGCGTATCGCGGCCAACTGGACAGCAGCCGGCCGGGAAACAACATACCTGTTACAGGACGTGATTTGCGTGCGGCTCTGGACGCCGTGATCGAGGGAAAGCCGGCGCTCGCCGACCAGAAACCGAGTATCGGCTGCAATATCAAGTGGAAACCGGGCAACGAACCGCCATACGCGCGTTGACCCGTTGCTAACGGCCTTTTAATGAATAACGTTTACACTTTGGCGCGAGCGCCGGGCGGGCAGATGCAAGGCGCCGCGACGCAGGCGACGCGGTGACATCGTCGAGGAGCGGCAACGCAGCAGATGCCCGCCCGCCGCCACGCCCCTCCAGGCTGCGGCCCGCAGCAAAGTACAATCGTTATTCATTGACAGGCCCTTACTGCTGAAGAAAATGGCATGAGCGATCCAGTCACTCTAACCAGGGAACGCGAGATCGGCATCCTCACGATCGACAATCCTCCCGTAAATGCCTTCAGCCCTGAAATGCTCGCCGAAGTGGTTTCCTGCGTCCGCGCCGCGGAGGATGCGGCTGAGATCAAGGCGCTGGTGCTTACCGGTAGAGACAGATTTTTCAGCGCCGGCGGCTGGAACTGACGAGGAGGGACGGAAATGAGGGAAGCTGTGGTGGTGGCAAGTTCGCGCACTCCCCTCGCCAAATCATTCCGCGGGTCGCTAAACCTGACGCGCCCCGACGATTTTGCGGCCCACTGCATCAAGGACGTCCTCGCAAAGGTGCCTCAGCTGGCTCGAGAAGAGGTCGAGGACGTAATCCTCGGATGCGGTTTCCCTCAAGGCACGCAGGGCTATAACGTGGCGCGGGTTGCGGCGCTTCTTGCCGGCTTGCCGGCGACGGTCCCCGGAGCGACGGTCAACCGCTTCTGTTCATCCGGGCTGCAAGCGATCGTGATCGCCGCACACCTGATCCTCCAGGAAGGCGTGGAGGCGGCCATCGGCGGTGGCACCGAGAGCATTACCATGACCAGGCATGCGCAGTCCGACCTCAATCCGCGCATCCAGGAATACAAGCCTGGAGTCTACATGGTCATGGGTGAAACGGCTGAGGTTGTGGCCAAGCGTTTTAGGATTTCGCGCAGCACGCAAGATGAGATTGCGCTCCTCAGCCAGCAGCGCACGGCGCGAGCCCAGGCGGCCGGCTTTTTTGACGAAGAGCTTGCGCCGATGCGGGTGGTTTACGGCGTCGTCGACCGGACCACCGGTGAGATTGTCCAAAAGCGAGAGCATGAGTTCCAGAGGGATGAATGCGCACGGCCGGAGACAACTCTTGCCAGCCTCGGCGCCCTGCCTCCTTACTTTGATACGACGAGCGGTTCAGGAACGGTTACCGCGGGCAATTCCTCGCAGCTTTCCGACGGTGCGTCCGCCACACTGCTGATGTCGCGCCAGCGCGCTCAAGCGCTGGGCATTCGGCCGAAGCTGATATTTCGTGGATTCGCCGTAGCCGGCTGTGAACCCGATGAGATGGGCATCGGGCCGGTCTATGCCGTGCCCAAGCTTTTGAAGCGGCATGGCTTGAGGGTGGAAGACATAGATCTGTGGGAACTGAACGAGGCTTTTGCCGTGCAGGTTGTCTACTGCCGCGATCGTTTGAACATCGACCCGGAAAAGCTCAATGTCAACGGCGGCTCCATTTCCATCGGACATCCTTATGGAATGACGGGATCGCGGATGGTGGGCACGATGGCCAATGAGATGCTTCGCCGAAGAGCCCGCTATGGCGTCGTTACCATGTGCATCGGCGGCGGGCAGGGCGCCGCCGCGCTTTTTGAGTCCTGCCTCTGAAACAGATTGCCTCGCGCGAAACACGCGGCTTTGCCGGGTCGTCGCGCTTCTTTTGGGGTTGCTTTCAAGACTAACCTCCACCACAATCATGGCTGCAAAACTCAGATTCTTACCCGTCGTCCTCCCAGGATGGGCGGAGGCAGAGATTTATATGGCATCTTTGATAGATCGAATTGAATGCAAAGAGTTGTTGAGTAGGGTGACTTCCGTCGAGGAAGCCATCAAGCATGTTACCGACCACAGCACGATCGCAATCAGCGGTTTCACCAAATCGGGTGAGCCGAAGACCTTCATGCCGGCGCTGGCGAAACATTTCCTTGCGAATGCACGTCACGCCCGCATCGGGCTTTTCAGCGGCGCCTCCCTTTCGGAAGAGGTGGAGAATCCAATCGCCCCATACGTTGGCCGGCGTGGCCCCTATATGTCATCTTCTGCCTCGCGCAAGCTGATTCATGCCGGCGAGATGGACTTTACCGATGTGCACCTCTCCATGTTTGCGCGCAACCTGATCTATGGGTTTTACGGCGTACCGGATGTCGCTGTCGTCGAAGTTTCGCGCATCCGACCCGACGGCAGCGTGGTTTTGTCCTCTTCCGTCGGCATTTCCGCCGAAGCTCTCTCGATGGCGAAGAAGATCATTCTCGAAGTGAATACCGTAATCCCGGACTATACGGGATTCCACGATATCGTGCTGCCGGCCGTGCATCCGAAGGTGGGCTGGCCGATCCCGATTATCAACGTCGACGATCGCGTGGGCACGCCGTACGTGGAAATCGACAAGAGCAAGGTTGTGGCGGTCATCGAATCCCGGCAGCCGGACTACTCGGTGGAGTTCAAGGAGACGGCGCCAATCGAGACCAAGATTGCTGAAAACGTCGTTGATTTCCTTTTGCACTGCCGCAAATGGCTGTCCTGGAACAAGCGCTTGCCTCCCATCCAGTCGGGCGTCGGCAACGTCGCCAATGCCATCGTAGGCGAGCTCTACAAATCTCCTTTCCAAAAAATCCGTTTCTGGACGGAGGTTTTTCAGGACGGAATGATGCGTTACGTGGAGGACGACGAAAAATTCGACTGCGCGTCGGCGACGGCCGTATCTTTCTCCTCTGCGGCACGGAAGGAGTTCGAAAGACTATTCGCGCGCTGCCGCGACAAGATTGTCCTGAGGCCGATGTGGCTTTCCAACAGCGCCGAGCTCATCACTCGCCTGTTCATAATTGCCATGAACACGCCTCTGGAATTCGACATTTACGGTCACGCGAACTCGACCCATGTTGACGGCTCCAAGGTCATCAACGGATTGGGCGGAAGCGGCGATTTCTTCCGCAACGCTTACATCAGCATTGCCCACACGCCCTCGATCCGCCGCCTGAAGGACGGAAGGACCGTCAGCTGCGTGATGCCCTATGTGCGCCACATTGACCACACCGAGCACGACATCAAGTGCCTGTGCACTGAACAGGGGTATGCGATCAACACCGAAATCCGTGCCGCGCGACGTCGCGCCGACGACATCATAGAAAAGTGCGCGCATCCGCACTTCAAGCCGCTCCTGCGCGACTATCTCAGGATGGCGGGTGGAGGCGACGAGCCGCGCGCGACCGACATGAACGTTCTTCAGGGATGGTGGAAGGAATATGATGCGGCCTGCTGGAATTTCCCATCCGACCGGAAGGAAAGCGCACAATTAGGAGGCCGACCGAGCGCAATGCAGCAGCCATGCCCGGATCCACCGCCGCAGTAGAAAGCTGCTGAGAAATGCGGATCAAGCCTGTCGTCCGATTCCTCCTTGCCAGCGCGCGATCAGCGCGGCAGCAAGGCAATGCCCAGCGGTGTTGACGGCGGCGCGCGGCATATCCGTCAGCGGATCGATGGCGAGCAGAAGCCCAATGCCGGCTCCCACGACATCGGGCGACAATCCGATCGCGGGCAAGGCCGCGGCGATCACGACGAGCGAAGAGCGTGGTACTCCTGCGATTCCTTTGCTGGCTACAAACAGTGTCCCAAAAAGAACCAACTGGTCAGCAAATGTAAGCGGGATTCGAAACACCTGCAGGATGAACAGTGACGCCACTCCGATAAATACCGTGCTTCCAGAGGGATTGAAGTTCAACCCCGTTCCGATGGTAAAGGATGTCACCGAGCGCGGCACGCCAAAGGCTTCCATGTTTTCCATAGCTTTGGGCAGCGCCGCCGAAGCAGAAGATGTGGCAAAAGCGATGGCAAAAGGATCTCTCGCAGCCTGACACAGCTTTCGGAGCGGTATCCGGAATAGGAGCGCCAGAAGCGGGTAAAACAGAAGGAGGAGTAGCGCCAACCCGAGGTATACAGCCACTATCAGCCTCACGAAGCCCGCACCCACCTGCAGTCCCTGTTTGCCGACAAGTGCGGCAGCCGCCCCGAACACTCCCAAGGGTGCGGACGTCATCACGACGTCCGTAAACCGGTACATGATCTGCGCCAATGAGCGGCACCATTCTAGGATCGGCTCAGCCGCCTTGCCTGCGGAAGCGAGCGCAACCGCGAAAATAATGGAGAAAACCACGATCTGAAGAACATCGCCGCGCGCCATCGCGTCGATGATGCTGCTGGGAAAAAGGCGGATCCAGAAGGATTCTCCCGCCGGCACGCCGATGCCGCTTGCAGCCTTGGCGGAAGAAGCGGCAATGCCGTTCCCGGGTTGCATCAGATTGGCCATCATGAAGGCAATCGCGAGCGCGACCGTCGTGATAACCAGGAAAAGACCAAAAGTCTGCAGCGCCAGGTTGCCAAGCTTGCGCAGGTTTCCCTGCCCGGCTATGCCCACTACGAGGGTTGAGAAAATCAGAGGGGCGATGATCAGCAGAACAAGACGGATAAAGATGGTGGCGAGAATTTGCAGCGATGGACCGGCCGATGGCCAACGCCATCCGACAACTGCCCCCAGAAGCAACGCTGCCAGAATCTGTGTCGTCAGACTCAATCGCATGCGGCCCAATCTTCCCCTGTTTCTGGAGATACTAGCTTGCGCCGCTCCGCGAAAGCCACCGAAATTCGATGCCCTGGAGCGAGAAGGAACGGCAGGGAGCTGCCAGCGGCCACGTGTCGAGCCGTAAACCCTCAGCGATCAGCAAACAGCTGCCAGCCGCGCTAAAGGAATCCTCCCGGCTACGGCTGGCCTCAAAAAAGTCAGTAGCGTCCCGCGAGAGTAGTGACACGGCGAACGGTGTCGCATCTGCAAAAATCCTCAGAGAGTTGGTCGTCGAGAATGTCATCCTGCCCCGTTTCTCCCTTTGCAACTGTTTAGTCTTTTCCGAGATTCCGATCGGACCATCGAATGGGAAAACCAGCCTTCCGGTGTTTTCGATAGGCACTTGGGGAAACAACATCGACAAAACATTGTCGACGGACAGGTGAAATGACCTGCCGAGTTGATAGTCACTGTCCCAGGCTGCGTTCCTTCCAGCTTCTGATATGGGGGCCTTATGTCGACTTCCGCCGCGGGGAAGACGCCCGGAGTTCGTGCCCTGTCGCAGGCTAGAGGAGCTGGCGCAGGGCCTCGTACACCGCTATGCCTGCCGCCGTCGCAAGATTCAGGCTGCGTACCTTTGGGGAACGCATCGGGATTCTCAACGCGTGGTCCCGATGACTGTGCAGCAGATCGGCAGGTAATCCAGTGGATTCCGGCCCGAATATCAGACAATCCCCGGCTTGATAGCTGACCTGCGTATACAGCATTTCCGCATGCGCGCTGAAGCAGAAGAAACGCGCGCCGGCCAGCCTCTCATGCAGTTCCTCAATGGTTTCTTCCATGCGCAGGTCCACAAAAGGCCAATAGTCGAGCCCTGCCCGCCGTACGGACCGGTCGTCGATGCGGAATCCGAGAGCCCCTACGAGGTGAAGCGGCAGACAGTTGGCCGCGCACAGCCGAGCGATGTTGCCGGTGTTGGGATGAATTTCTGGTTTGTAAAGTGCGATGTGCAGCAATTCCGGCGCCGCCATGGCTCCCTCCGATGCCTGCAAAATTGGGGACCGTCACGAATGATTTCCTTTTTGCAGCGAAACTCGGCCGCGAAATCCGGCTGGCCGAGCTCCGGGGCAGAGCAGAACACGTTTCGCAACAGAAACTATTTAAGCGGCATTCGTGACTGTACGCAATTGTCAAATCGGGTTACTTCCTGCGCGCGACTTTGCCTGGGCCGTGCGAGCAGGTATGCTTGACGTTTCAGGGGCTGAATTCTACACTAAGTCGACCATCCTCGTGCCTTTTTCAAATCTATGAGATCGGGAGAGAAAAGATGACAGACGGCCTGTTCCACACGTTGGCTAGTTTTGATGCGGGCTTTGGGCGTACCCGCCGGTTTTATTCTTTGCCCCGCCTGGAAGCGGAAGGAGTCGGTCCCATATCACGGCTTCCTATCAGCATTCGCATTGTGCTCGAATCGGTCCTGCGCAATTGTGACGGCGCACGGATCACCGAGAGAGATGTGCGTGCTCTGGCCAGTTGGAGCGCCGTCGCCGAACGCACGCAGGAGATTCCCTTTGTAGTGGCGCGCATCCTGCTGCAGGATTTCACCGGCGTGCCCCTGCTGGTCGACCTCGCGGCAATGCGTTCGGCGGTCGCACGCATGGGACGCGAGGCCGGCATAATCGAGCCTCTGGTCCCCGTGGACTTGGTCATAGATCACTCGGTGCAGGTGGATTTCGCCGGAACCGATGACGCCTTGCAACGCAACATGGAAATGGAGTTTCGGCGCAACCGGGCGCGCTATCAATTCCTCAAATGGGGCATGAGTGCGTTCGATGGGTTCAAAGTGGTGCCTCCCGGCATCGGCATCTGCCATCAGGTGAACCTGGAGTATCTCGCCCAAGGAGTGCTGGAACGGAATGATGTCTGCTTTCCCGATTCGCTCGTGGGAACCGACTCGCACACCACCATGATCAACGGGCTCGGCATCGTTGCCTGGGGCGTGGGCGGGATTGAAGCGGAGGCCGGAATGCTCGGCCAGCCTGTCTGTTTCCTGACACCGGACGTTGTCGGAGTGCATATTACCGGTCGCTTGCAGGAGGGAGTTACAGCGACGGACTTGGTCTTGCAGGTGACCCAGATGCTGCGCAAAGCCAAGGTCGTGGGCAAATTCGTCGAATTCCACGGGGAGGGCGCCGCCACTCTGCCGGCGACAGATCGTGCGACGATTGCCAACATGGCGCCCGAGTACGGAGCGACGATGGGGTTTTTCCCCGTTGACGAGGAGACTTGTGCATATCTCACTGCCACGGGAAGGACCGAGGAGCAGGTGGAACTGGTGCGCCGCTACTATGCCGCTCAGGGGATGTTCGGAATTCCGCGGAGCGGTGAGTGCGATTACAGCACCGTTCTGACCCTCGATCTGGCGTCCGTGCAACCTGCCGTAGCGGGCCCCAAGCGACCGCAGGACCGGATCATCCTTGCCGACCTCAAGCGGAGTTTTCTTGAGTTGCTGCAAAAACCGGCCGCCGAAAGCGGCTATGGCAAAAGCGCCGCCGAGATAGGCAAGCGGTTTCCCTTGGCGGCTGGCGCTCAAAACGGCAAAGGCATCGGACATGGTGATGTGTTAATCGCATCGATCACTTCCTGCACCAACACTTCCAATCCCAGCGTCATGCTGGCAGCCGGCCTGCTGGCGAAAAAAGCGGTCGAACGCGGGCTTTCCACTCCGCCTGCGGTCAAGACATCCCTGGCGCCCGGATCCCGGGTCGTCAGCGAATACCTGCAGAAGACAGGACTTCAGCCCTACCTGAATCAGCTCGGTTTTAACCTGGTTGGCTATGGTTGTATGACTTGCATCGGCAATTCCGGGCCGTTGAATCCGGGGTTGGAAGATGCCGTGCGCGCCCATGATCTTATCGCCGCCAGCGTTTTGAGCGGCAACCGCAATTTCGAAGCTCGCGTGCACCAGTCGACCAAGGCCAACTTCCTCATGAGCCCGCCTCTCGTAGTCGCTTTTGCTCTTGCCGGGAGGGTGGACATCGATATGACCAAGGATCCCCTGGGGAAAGGAAGGGATGGCAAGCCGGTTTATCTGCGAGATATTTGGCCGAGGTTCGACGAAGTGCGTGACCTTATGCGAACGGCTTTCGACGCGGATACCTACCGCCGGCTCTATCGGGATTTTGCGACCCACAATCCCATGTGGAACGAGATCGCGGCACCCGTTGGACAAGTCTATCAGTGGGACGAGACATCCACTTACATCCAGGAGCCGCCGTTTTTCAAGGAATTCGGAATGCACCCGGGCCGCATCGAGGACATTCTCGGCGCCCTGCCTCTGGCGATTTTCGGAGATTCGGTGACCACCGATCACATCAGCCCCGCAGGCACGATCAAGGCCAGTTCTCCGGCCGGAACCTATCTGCAGGACCGAGGCGTGACCATAGAGGACTTCAACAGCTATGGGGCGCGGCGCGGCAATCACGAAGTGATGATGCGCGGAACCTTTGCCAATGTGCGCATCAAGAATCTCATGGTTCCCGGAGTCGAGGGTGGCGTCACCGTCCACCAGCCGGATGGCGCCAGAATGAATATCTACGATGCCGCGTTGCGATATCAGCGCGACGGGATTCCGCTCATCGTGCTGGCAGGGCAGGAATACGGGACCGGGAGTTCACGCGACTGGGCGGCCAAAGGGACGGCTCTACTGGGAGTGCGCGCGGTTCTGGCGCAAAGCTTTGAGCGCATCCATCGCAGCAATCTCATTGGGATGGGCGTGCTTCCCTGTCAGTTCAAGGATGGCGTGTCCGCACAGACGCTCGGGCTCCATGGCACCGAGTCGTTTGACATCCTCGGTTTGACTGGACGGCTCAAGCCGCGCCAGGACATCACCGTCGTGATTCGTCGCAGGGATGGGGCGACGGCGGAGGTCCCTGTAACTCTGCGCATCGATACGCCCGTCGAGGTCGACTACTACGAGCACGGAGGCATTCTGCCCTTCGTGTTGCGGCAGCTGCTGGCGCGCAAATAGTTCTGTCCACGGCCGATTTTCACATTCGTAGAGGGTGCCTTGCGAAGAGGTAGCCGGTTTGTCTCCGCAGGCAGATGGATCGCGTGTGGTTTGATGCTCTGTCTGCCTGCGACGTCGGTTGGAGCTCAGGGCCTGCGTGAACCTGAATTCATGGTTCAGGCCCGACGCGGCTTCGATGATATATACAACCTCGATTACGATCAGGCCGAACAGGTCTTTCGGTCCTTGAAAAAAGAAGTTCCCCGGCATCCCGCACCCCCGCTCTACCTGGGAGCCATCGTGTGGCTCCGCGAACTGTTCCATCGCCAGGATCTGGACCTTGACAGATTTCTCTCGCCGGCTTTCTTTATGCGGGAAAACCAACAGGCGCTGCCGCCGGCACGGCGCAAGGACTTCATGGACGACATTCAGGAATGCCAGATGCTGGCGCAGGAGAGGCTCGCCAGGAACCCACGGGATGCCGACGCGCTGTACTTCCTGGCTGCTTCCTATGGCATCCTGGCTTCTTTTTCGATTACTTTGGATCACAGCCTGAGCAAGGCGTTCAGCTACGGAAACAAAGGGTACGATTACGACCGGCAGGTCATAAGACTCGATGCGAACTATTACGATGCCTACATGACCGTCGGTCTTTATCAGTACGTTGTGGGCAGCATGCCCTGGTACTTCAGGCTGCTGGCGGCAGTGGTCGGATTTCACGGCAGCAAGGAGCAGGGCTTCCAAGACGTCGAAATCGCTGCGCGGGGTGAGTATGTAAAAACTGATGCCAGAGTCGTTCAGATGGTTTTGTTCATGCGGGAAGGGAAGCCGCAGGATGCGCTTCGCTTTGCGCAACAACTGCACCGGGACTTTCCACGCAACTACATTTTCCAAATCAACATCGCCCAGATCCTGGAGATCATGGGCCACACCGATCAGGCGGCTGCGGAGTACCTCGATGTCGTCCGCCGCGCAGCGGCCGGTGAAGCCAACTATCGCCTGCTGCCGCTTGCGGTATTTCACTACACGCTAGGCTACAAGTTCTTCCGGATGGGCCGTTTCGCCCTTGCACAAGCGCAACTCCAGGATTCCATCGAAAATCCGGCAACTCTTGGTACCGAGCGCGCTCTGTCGGAATTGCGCCTGGGGCAGATCATGGATCTGGCCGGGCGGCGCCAGGAAGCGCTCGAACATTATCGAAGAGTGCTGGGGCTGCAGGACGTCGACAACTCACATGAATTGGCACGCAGTTTCATCCAGAAGCCGTATCGGGGGTAGACGGCCGTCCCAGGGCCGTTTGCGGCTAAAGCCCGGCGCGCTCGCGCCGATACGTTAATCTTGATAGGAGAATTTCATTGTCCGCGACTGTAGTTGCCACGCATTCGATCGCTGACCGGCGCAGCGATCCCGACCGCAGAAGCCAGGGCAGCTTCCCTCCGCAATTCAGCAGTCAGCGCCGGCGCCGCAGCAGCGGTCGCCGCAAATCCGACCGTGGCGGATATGTGGACATTTACGATCGCCGCAGTTGGGGAGTCGCGATGGCGGTGATGGCCATGTCCTTTCTGGACGCGGTGCTCACCGTGCTGCAGATTGAAAAGGGCGCAGTCCGCGAGGCCAATCCTCTTATGAACGTGACCCTGGTATGGGGAGGCGTGTTTGCGTTTTTCAGCTTGAAGGCTAGCATGACCGCATTCGCACTGGCCATCATAATCCTGCACAAAGAATGGACGCTGGCTCGTTACATGGCAAGGCTGTGTCTCTGGTTCTACATTTTGATATTGGTTTATCACCTGTTTCTGGTCTGGGGCTATACGGGCGCAACCGCGCCTTTCCGCATGCCGTTCTGACAACAGCCAGACCTTGAAATCTCTGCAAGAAGAAGTTAGGCTCTCTGCGCTGGTTTCAGGGCCAGCGGCACCATCGGTTTCTTTTGCACATCGTGGAGTTCGAGCTTCGGAGACTATTTCACACCGGATCTGCCAGCATGAAAAAATACCTCGCCATTATTCTCGGGATTGGTTTCCTGCATCGCCTTCTGTTCCTCGGCGCGCGACAGCTCTGGACTGATGAGTTGATGCAGGCGCGCATCGTCAGATTCAGCTCGCTTTCAGGGATGCTGAGAGGGCTTCGGGACGGGATGGATCTTGCCGCGCCTCTCGACTTTTTGGTGCAGAAGGGAACAAGTTTCATTCTGGGCGAATCGGCCTGGGCGCTTCGCTTCCACGCCGTGATCTTCGGGACTCTGTCTATTTGGATCTTCTACCGCATTGCCTGCTTCCTGTTCGGCCGACGCGTGGCAATGTATTCCGCGACATTGTTCACCTTTTTCCCGCTTGCCTACCATTACAGCCAGGAAGCCCGCCCCTATGCTCTGCTTCTGTTTCTGACGTTGCTGTCCTACGACTTGCTGTTGCGCCAGGTATTTGGCGCAAATCGAAACTGGCGTGGCTGGCTGATCCTCGGAAGTGTGCTGACTCTGTTGCTCTACACCAGCAGTCTGGGCTTGCTGATTCTCGTGACCCAGGGCGCAAGCCTGGTGCTGGCCGCGGCCTGCAAAAAGGGAGCCGGAGAGCCTCCACAAGGCGGAGAGGACGAGACGCTGGTACCTGAGCACGCCGCCGTACGATGGTCCCAGGTGGCGGCTTATGGAGTGACAGCACTCGCTTCAGTGCTTCTTTTCTATCCCTGGATGCGATTCATGTGGGAACGGCCTCTGATGGCGCCCACTTCCGAGATTGTCGATCCGAAACTGATTCTCCGCCTTATCAAAGAGCTCGGCGACAACAGTTATCCTGTTGCGGGGCTTCTGCTGATCGGGATGGCTGCGGGAATCCGGGCGATGATTCGCCACGGCCGCAGCCGCATGCTGCAGTGGCTGCTGATCTGGTTTATCCTTCCGATTCCGGTTTTGCTCGTGGCGGAGATTTGGGCCGGATACTTCTTTGCAATCCGGCATATCCTGCATGCAACCCCGCCGATACTGCTGATCGCAGGCTATGGGCTCTCCTACGTCGGAGAAAGACTGACGATCCTTCCGCACCTGCCCTATCAGCTGAGTTCGCCCGCGCTCGGTTACGTGGGCCTTCTCCTGCTCGCATCTGTGTGGATCGGTCAGAGCCACGCGCGCAGTGAGCCCGCGGATTGGTACGGCACGGCAGCGTTTCTAACCAATACCCTTCGTCAGGGCGATGTCGTGACCATGCCGCAGGTGTACGCGCTGCTCGAGTATTACAATCCGGGATTGGAGTCTTTCCGCGTTGCGGATCTGGATCCGGGGCCCGGCTCCCTTGCATCAGGCGACGTTCGACGCCGCATCGTAGCTTGCTATAACAAGATGTGGCCGGATCCATGCAGCGGATTCCGAGCCGCGGCGCTCAAGGATCCGGCTTGGCGAGAACGTCAATTCGCGGGCTTCACCTTATTCCTTCGGGCCAAATAGACAGCGAACGTTCAACGCCTTCCGGAATCCGCGAGTGCCTGCTTCATCGCCGTGATACGTTCCTCGCTCCCCACGAAGACCCGATCGGGAAACTGGTAAAACCTCAGGATGTCGGTGAGAATCGCGGTGCCGATGTATGAATTCAGCCACATGCCGGCGAGGTACTGGAGACGCAAGTTACGATCGGTGTTGATCTGGGCGTCCTTCATCCATTCCTGCAAGTCTTGTGCCCGCCCGGCATAAGTGGCGAGCAAATCGATCACGACCCCTCTCTGGTTCGGCCAGGCTCCCGAGTCGCCGGCAGTGCTGCCGAATCCAACTTCCATCAACGAATCCTTCACCTGTCGATAATCGCCGCGGTCCAACAGGCGCTGTACCGCATCCACGTCGATTCGAGCCGGCTCAACAGTTCCCAGCAGCACGGCGTCATATCCCTCGCCGTTCATGTCATTGCTGAAGAGAATGCCGTTGGGGAAAACCTGGAAAAAGGTAGAGATCACGCTTTTGGCCGAGTCGATGTTGCTTTCGTACAGCGGGATCCACAGGCTCATCACGCCGCCCGGTTTCAGGTGCGCCCTGCACATCTGGTAATACTCGATCGTGTTGAGTGCGGCACAGCCCTTGACCCAGGGATCAATCGGGTCGCTGGTAATGACGTCGTACTTTGCATCCTTCGGCAGCGTGCGGATATAGTGACGGCCGTCGTCATAGATGACGCGGACCGATTTTCCGTTGACGACATGGGGATTCTCTTTATCGATGCCGTCAACGATATGATAGTTCTCCTTGCCGAACATCGGCGTCACAACCTTGGGAACCAGCGGTTCAATATCGCAAATTTCAATGCTTTTGATGTTCGGATATGGAATGAATGAGCCGGCGGTCACGCCGGCGCCGCAAGCTACTACCAGCACGTCCCGCACATCCTCAGGATTGCCGCGCGCCAGTGCCGATAAATGCCCAAGCATGCGCTGCAAGCGCATGTCCTGCTTCTCGCTCGACGCCTGCACCTTGCCGGCGCCATGGAAATAGCGCCAGCCTGAAGTCGTCTTGGTGACGGCGACGGACACGTTCATGCCCTCTCCGACGTACGTGCAATAGCGGAGCACAGAACCGCCATTGTTCACGGGCACGGAGCTTTCCGGGACAATACCGGGCACGCACTGCGACACCCAGGTCGCCGAAAACCGGCCCCATGCGACCAGGATCCAGGGCACTTGAACGACCGCTCTCGCGAGAAAACCGGCGAGTACCAGCGCAAGCATGGTGAGGGCGACAGCTGTGGGCGAAAAGAGGGGCGTGGGACTGGTTTTTTCCCCGGCTTCTTCCTCGGCTTTCGAAACAGAGAACAACGGTGCCAATGCAATGAGCGCGGATAATGCGGAAAAGACGATCATCAGACGCTGAGCCCACTGCGTGCCCATCGAGGGAATGACAATCATGCTGAAAACAAGCGATCCGACGATGGCGCCTACGGTGTTGGCTGCATAAACACCCCCGACCATGCGGCCCGGATCCTGTCCGCGCGATGCCACGGCCGCGAGAGCCAATGGGAAGCTGGCGCCCCACAGAATCGCCGCCGGAAGAACCGTCCATGCTGCGCGCAGCAGATCCAGCTGGAAGCTGTACCATGGCCCCCATTCGCCTGTCCAGATGCTCGGATTGATCGGCCAGTATGGTAGCGACTGGTAGATCATGAAGGCCGCCCAGGCTACGCCTCCGGCGAGCAACATCTGGCAGATTCCCAGTGCGATTCGCGGCCTCGGGACCGTGCGGGCCATGACCGCGCCCAGGCTGCTCCCGATTCCCAATCCGACCAGAAACACGGCGAGAATGATCGAGAAGGTGTAGACGGTGGCGCCCAGCAGCAACGAAAGCAGACGCGTCCATACGACTTCCGCTCCCAAGGCGCACATGCCGGAAATGGCAATCGTCAGGTAAACGGCGTTCGCGCGCGGAGCGTGTTCAAGGCTGTGTCGTGGCCGCTCCTCGGAGAGAACCTTGTGCGATGTTTTGGAGGCCAAAAAGATCGCAAATGCCGAAACCGCAAAGTTGATCGCGACTGCGGCAAAGGTCGCCGTGGGCATGTCATAAACTCTCAGCAGGAAGAACCCGGCCAGCAGGCATCCGAACACGGCGCCCGCAATGTTCCCGCCGTAGAAAAACCCCATCCAGGACACGCCTTCGGGAGTGGTTTCCACCCAGCGGGCGATTGCCGGCAGAGTCGCGCCCATCAGGAGTGTCGGCGGCAACAGGCAGACGGCGGCTATGATCGCCCGCGAGATCACCCCGTGCCAGAAATAGTTCGTGTAAACATCCGCCAGGAGCGGCATCCCGAACAACACGGCAACACCAATGATTCCGATTCCGAGCTCGAGGTACGCGTAGACCCGCAAGGGATGGATTCTCGCGGGAATTACCCGTGGCAGTACCAGGCTGCCCAGGCACATCCCGCCCATGAAAGTCCCCAGCAGCACGCCCAGCGAGATGCCGGATGAGCCGATTACAAGCTGCAGCAACTGCAGCCACACGATTTCGTAAATGAGTGCTGCGCATCCGCTGCCGACGAACAAAAGGAGCAACCAAGGAAGAAAACGCCGTGAAGCGAGAGGACTCGCCGCCTGGCTCGGATTCAATGTTGTCATGGGGTAATTGCAACTCCCGAAAGTGCAAACCTATTTTGTTTCCGACTCATCCAACCGACTAGGTACGAAATGACCCTGGCGGATATTTCGGGCCATGTGCCGGTCCCCACAGCAATTCCCGTCCTCTGCGGGGCTTAACTGGCTGTCGATGTGAAGCCGTAGCGCTACTTATATCAGGCGAGTACCTGCGCGGCAAGGTGAAATCGGGTAACTGTTTCGCCTTCCTTGGAGATTCTTCGAGCTCTTTGAGCCTTTGAGGTTTGCTTTTGTCACTATTTCGAAGACACCAAATCCTTGTTGCGCCAAACCCCATGCGCGCGACCCCCCCCTGATTCTCGGAAAGGGTCCTAAGCCTTGACTTCGGGACGTTCCAGAACTGATTGGTGCCTGGCATCATCGCGCTTAAGCAGAACTGCGAAAATCAGCCCCATCACACCCAGGGCGGCGAACATGATCTGAGATGCCGTGTAGGAGTTTGTCGCATGACGCAGACTGCCGTTGAGGTATGGAAAGAGAGCCAAGCCGACATTCTGGATCATCGTGGTCAGGCCGAAAGCCGTGCCGACTTTCTCCTTGGGAACCAGCAAAGGTATGGATGGCCACATGGCCGCGGGCACCAGCACGAAAGCCGTGCCCAATAGGATCATGGGGAGCCGCGGATCGAGGGCAGTCAGTCCAAGGGTGAGATGGCTGGCGATCAGCAACAACGACCCGAAGATCATGAGGGTGGCGCGCTTGCCTACCTTATCCACCAGCCGGCCGGCAAAAGGTGCAAAGATCATCGAAGCAAAGATTGGAATGCTGGTGATGCCGGGCGCCGTGGTAAACATGTGGAACAGATTGAAAAAGGCCTGGTAAAAGAACCCGCCTGCCCCAGATTCAATATCCGGGATGTGCCATTTCTCGGCGATGAAATTGGTAGACAGTGCCGTAAACGGGAAGATGGCGGAGTAGAAGGTGATACATAGAAATGTCACATGCCAATAGGAAAGCCGGAAGGTTTTGATATCGCCGAAGATGATCTTATCTCCTGCGCCTTCATTTTTCATGCCGAGCACTCTTTCGCCGCGCCGATCCATTTCGTTGGCTGCCAGATTGCAGAGGAGGGAAAGGCCGCAGAGGAGGAATGCTGCCCAGAGCGCCGTGCGAAAGTTGCCGAAATAGTTCGCTATCAGAGCTTCGGTGTTAAATGAAAAGAGAGTCCCCAGGCGGGATATTGTCAGGGATACACCGAATGACATCGCAAGTTCCTTGCCCTTGAACCACTTGGATAGGATCGCCAGTTGCGCCACCACCAGCGATTCAGATCCTGCTCCGAACACCAGGCGTCCAACAAAAATCATCCAAGAAGTGTGCGCGAGCGCGACGATCAGCGCTCCCAGTGTGACCAGAGTGGAAAAAAGAAAGCTTGCCCGGCGGGTTCCCAGCCGGTCGGTGATTACTCCGCCAAAAAAGACAATGGCGATTGCGGCGATCGAATACGCGGAGTAGAGCGAGCCGATGGTGCCCGGGGTGAGCCCCAACTTGGTGATGAGGATGTTCTCGATGGCCCCGATTGAATCATAGGCGAAATAGCTGCCGAACGTCAGCATGCTGACGAAAAGCAAAAGGGTAAATCGATACAGCCGGGTGGACGCGTGAAATGCCGGTACGGCGGCTTCGGACATGAGGAACTCCTCAAAGATCTTGGAATGGCTACGGTTCGGGCCGGAAGGGTCCGATGCGAGCCCACATCCTACTGAAAGCGGTGGGAATTATCAACAGGTTCAACCATGACGCCACGGCTCCGGCAAAGTCGCACTCTTATCGTTCCGCTGGCTGTTGCTGCGTGAGGCAGTGCAGCGTGCCGAATCCCAGAACCAGATCCACGGCATGGATGCCGATGATGATACGATCTTTGAAAAGTTCCCCGAGAATTCCCAGAGCCACGCGGTCCTTAGGGTCATTAAATGTGGGCACGATCACGGCTGAATTGGAAATATAGAAATTGGCATAGCTTGCCGGGAGACGATCCCCAGCGAAAAAAATTGGACGCGGTGTCGGCAGGGCCACGACTTCGGGCTTTGAACCGTCCTCCAGACGCAGATCCTGAATCCGATCCCAGTTTTCCGCGAGCGAACGGCGGTTAGTATCGTTGGGATCTTCATTTTTGATCAGGACAATGGTTCGGGGATCCACGAATCGACAGATGTCATCGACGTGGCCATGCGTATCGTCGCCCGCCACGCCGCCCGCGAGCCAGAATACGTTTGAAATTCCGAGGTACTCCCGGAGCGCCGTTTCGAATTCGTCCTGTCCAAGACCCGGATTGCGAACCTGAATCTCCCGATCGAGGTAGCACTCAGAGGTCGTCAGCAGCGTTCCGCGTCCGTTGATCTCTATGCCGCCTCCTTCAAGAACAAACTCGCGCGTTCCGGCGCGGGCATGAAAGAGCCGCTTGTGAAGAATCTTCGCCGCAGTCTCGGGCACCCTGCGATCCTTATCCCAGTCGGTATATTTTGCCCAGGCGTTGAAGTGAAAATGAACGATTGCGATCTCGGAATTCCTGTCAGATCGCCGCCGCACAAAGATGGGTCCGCTGTCGCGTGTCCACCCGCGATTCGTTGGATGAATGACGAATTCGACTTTCTGAACGTCCGCACCCGCGCGGGTGAGAAACCGCCGGGCAAGCTTCTCCTCGGTTCTGGAATCGGCCAGGATGCGGATGCATTCTCCCGGCGAAATCTTGCGCACGATCTCGCCGTAGACCCAACGAATGGTGTCGAGTTTGTCCGGCCAGTCCGTCGCGTTATGAGGCCATCCCATCCAGGTGGCTTCATGGGGTTCCCATTCCGCGGGCATCGAAAAGCCCAGCGCGGCCGGCGTGTTTTCCTCAATCGGTTTCTGTTTCTCCATAAGCATTTCGATTCGATGTGCGCTTTTCCCGCTTCGCACCCTGTGTTAGTCTAATTCGGCTCGGAGCCTTTTTACAATGAGAGCGTGATCATTCTGTGTCAGGGAGGAATCGAAATAGGCCATGGCTAAAGATACGAAGATGCACCGCCGTTATCGTGAAGACCTTTCGGAACTGCCCGAATGGCTGAAAAAGAAGAAGTGCCTGCAGCGCGACCAGTATCTGGCCGGGCAACGCATACTTCCCAAGAACCTGACAGGCAAGGAGAAGCTCGCGGACATCGTGGACGATGTCTTTCTTGCGTACAATGCGGCACGGCTCAAGGAGGGCTGCAAACTTTTTGTTGAGAAGATGCTGGCGCCGGACGTAACGGTCGGCATGAGCCTGTCGGGCGCGCTCACCCCCGCAGGTCTCGGCTGCTCCTCTATCGTGCCTCTTATCAAAGCCGGATTCGTGGACTGGATCGTCTCCACGGGAGCGAATCTCTACCACGATCTCCACTTTGCCCTGAATTACCCGGTGCGCGTAGGAAGTTTCAAAATGGACGATACGGAGCTGCGCGACAACGACATCGTCCGGGTCTACGATGTTTTGCTCGGTTACAGCGACTGTCTGATGGCGACGGACGAGATTCTGCGCAGCATTTTGGTCCGGCCTGAGTTTCAGAAGGAAATGGGATCGGCGGAATTGCATCATCTGCTTGGAAAATATGCGGCCGAATGGGAACGCAAATCCGGCCTGAAAGACGTGTCCGTTTTGGCCGCGGCCTATCGCGCCGGAGTGCCGTGCTACACGTCCTCGCCGGGTGACTCGACCATAGGCATGAACGTGGCGGGCGTCGAGCTGCGCGGCAACAAGCTGCGCGTAAATCCATCCATCGATGTCAACGAGACGACGGCATTCGTTCTTGCCGCGAAGCGCTCGGGCGGCAAGAGCGGCGTGGTCCTGTGGGGCGGTGGCAGTCCCAAGAATTTCATGCTTCAAACAGAACCACAGATCCAGGAAGTGCTGCGCATCAAAGAGTTCGGCCAGGATTATTTTCTTCAAGTGACGGACGCGCGGCCCGATACCGGCGGTTTGAGCGGGGCCACTCCGAGCGAGGCCGTGAGCTGGGGAAAGGTAGACCCGGATCGTCTGCCCGACGCTGTGGTCTGCTACACCGATACCACCATTGCCATGCCGATTCTCACGCACTATGCGCTCGCAAGGCATGGGCGGCGCAAGCTGCGCAGACTCTACGATCAGCGCGCCCCGATGATCAAGGCGCTGACACGAGAGTACTTTCTCCACAACAAGGTGAAGAGAATCGACGGCTCTGATCCGGTTATCGATTAATCGCCCGGAGAGCGGAGGGTGGCATGCCAACGACCAAACAGCTTCAAGCCATCGCCAGGAAACATGGGACACCCGTTGTGGTGATCGATCACGAGATCATTCGCCGCAACTACGCCAAGTACAGGAAGTATCTACCCAAGGTGCAGGCGTACTACGCGGTGAAGGCAAACCCCGCTCCGGAAATCGTGCGCACGCTGTTCGACGCGGGCGCGAGTTTTGACGTGGCCTCTCTGCCGGAATTCATGCTGGTGCACGAGAACATCAAGCATCTCCCTACGGCAGCGCAGCAGGATTTTATCTGGGACAAGATCATTTTTGCCAATCCGACCAAACCGAGGGAAACGCTCGAGGCGCTCGACCGCTACAAGCCGCTGGTCACCTACGATAACCGGAACGAGCTGCTGAAAATCAAGCAGTACGCCCCGCATGCCGGCGTGGTGCTGCGCCTGCGCGTGCCGAACACCGGGTCGATGGTGGAGTTATCGTCCAAGTTTGGCTGCGATCCGGGAGAGGCGGTGGACCTGATTCTTGCTGCCTTCGAGATCGGATTGGAAGTTGAAGGCCTGAGCTTTCACGTGGGCAGTCAGTGCACAAACTTCGAAAACTTCGTGCAGGCGCTGAACATGGCGGCCGCCGTGTTGAACGAAGCTAAAACGCGTGGCCACGAAATCAAAATCCTTGACATGGGTGGAGGATTTCCGGTCGCCTACGACAGGCACGTCAAGCCCTTCAGCCTTCTGGCCTCGAAGATCAACGCCGAGATTGAAAGACTGTTCGCGAATGACATTCAGATTCTTGCCGAGCCCGGAAGATTTTTTGTGGCCACGGCCGCGACGCTGGTTGCGCGTATCATTGGCAAAGCTGTGCGCGACGGCAAGACCTGCTATTTCATCGACGACAGCGTGTATCACACGTTCTCAGGCATCATCTTTGACCACTGCCAGTATCACCTGAAGTCTTTCAAGAAAGGCAAGACCGAGGTGTGCGCGGTTTATGGACAGACCTGCGATGGGTTGGACACAATCTCCCAATCCGAACAGCTGCCGGACCTGGCCATCGACGACCTCGTCTTTTCCGAGAACATCGGCGCCTACAGCAACGCTTCGTCGACGTGGTTCAACGGCTTTCCGCCAGCCAAGGTTGTTCACGTGAACCAATAGAAATCCCCACCGTAGTACCTTGGCATGGTCCAGCTACGGCTGCTTTTTGAATACCTGCGTGAAAGAAGCCAACGTCACCTAGAGCGATCCGTAGAAATACCCGTAGCGCAAATTCAGATCATCAGATCGCAATCCTCGTCCCGGGATTATCGGCGAACTTACTCGAATGGTTGACAAGATCAATGAGTGGTTGTATGCTTATGTGCATAAGCATGCTCATATTAAGGAGGAACGAAATGGCGGCAACACGCCGGACGCAACTGTTGATGGAGCCGGAAGAGTTTGGACGCCTTCAGGCAGAGGCGCGGCGAAGGCACACCTCCGTGGCCGAGCTGATTCGTTCGGCGGTTCGCGGTGCTTATCTGTCTCGCGAACCGGATCGCAAGCCAATTGTCGAGGCGATCTTGCACATGCGCCTGCCCTCCATGGAATGGAAACGCGTCAAAAAGGAAATCGAGGCTGCCCATGCGGACTTTCCTTGACACGAATGTCTTTTTCTACGCCGCCGGCGCTCAACATCCTATGCGGGACTCGTGTGCCGCAGTCCTCAGAAAAGTAGCCGAAGGCAAGCTCGAAGCAACGGTAAACAGTGAAGTCCTTCAAGAGATCCTCTACGTCATGTCGCGGCGAGGCAGGCGGGAAGATGGGATCAATCTTGCGGGCCATGTCGCGGCGTTATTCCCGGACCTGCTGTCGGTCACACGTGACGACATCCTCGAAGCGTGCATTCTGCTCAGTCGCTATCCAAAGCTGCCAGTGCGCGACGCCGTTCATGCAGCGACCATGACGAGAAATGATATCCGGCGAATTATCAGCGTGGACTCAGATTTCGACGCGATTGCCGGAATTCGACGCATCGACCCAGCATCTGCGTAAACGGATTTATCAAGGCCAATCGCTTGCTGCCATTTTTACGAAACCGCGGACGCTGCCCTGTATTTGACAGACAATTTGCCCCAACCCACGTAGCGTCCACGGTAGACTGGTTGATCGCCGCGCTGGCCGTTGCATCCAAATCGCAATTGTTCACCGGCGATGAAGACTTTCAGCGAATAGCGCAGCATTGCGGATTGCTGCTGTATCCATAGATTGTTCAAGTTAGCGCAGAGATTCGCACCCGCTGTTTGCTTCCTTCCGAATTACCGACAACTGTGAAGCCGGCCTTCTGAAAGAGGCTCTGCGTGCCGGTCCACGCAAAAGTATCGATATACCTGCCGGCATCATCGGGTTTCGACGGGTACGCTTCGGCGATCTTGCCACCACGACTATTGATGGCCCGCAAGGCGTGCTTGAGCAGGGCCGCCGCAACGCCCTGGCGGCGATATCCCCGCGCTACGAAGAAACATGGAATGGACCACACTTGCGCCGAGTCCTCGCACTTCAGTGTCCGCGCGCGATTGAGCCGCGGAAAAGAATCTCTCGGGCCGAAGGTGCACCAGCCGACAGGCCTCGTCTGAACGAAGGCAAGGATTCCGCAGATGAACCCGTTGCCTACGCCGGCGCGCAACCGCTCACGGGCAACGGGACCCTTGATTTCATTCCAGCGTTCCCCTTTCTCTATGCGCCAGGCTTGGCACCAGCAACCCCCACAGGCGCCGTTATCGCCGAAGAGGCTTTCGAGCTGAGGCAATAGTTCCGGTGTCAGTTCTTTCGTCGTAATGCGCATTCCTGTTTTCCTCCGCAATTCACTCGTAGCGCAATGCGATCAGGGGATCGACGCGAGCTGCGCGTCTTGCCGGAATGATCAAGGCGAGCAATGCCACTCCGGCCAGCATCAGGGACAGGGTCGCAAAAACCCATGGATCGGTCGCCGTGACCTCGAACAGCAAGGTCGACATCAGCCGTGTCAAGCCCCAGGCGGAACCAAGTCCGATCACGAGACCCGCAGCGGTCAGCGTCATTCCCTGGCGGACGATCATCACGAGGACATTACGCTGCTGCGCTCCCAGAGCCATCCGAACGCCGATCTCGTGCGAACGCTGGACAACGGCGTAGGTCATGATCCCATAAAGACCCACGACGGCAAGCACCAGGGCCAGTGCCGAGAACAAGACGATCAGCAACGTCGAGAACCGGCGTTGCGCCGAGGAATCGGCCACAAGCTGGTCCATGGTCGTGATACGGAATACCGGGAGGTCCGCATCCAGCTCACGCAGAGCCGTTTGCACCGGCGTGGCCAGGGATGCCGGGTCCAAAGCGCCGCGGACAACGAGCGCCATCGCGCCCAGCGGACGCTGCCGGTGAGGGAGATAATATTGAACGCGCGACTCGCCCTCGAGCCCCTTGTGCTTCACGTGGCCTACGATCCCGACAATTTCTCTCCAAAGCGGTTTGTCCGCGGTGCCTTCAAATGTGATGCGTTGACCGAGCGGATCCTCCTGCGGCCAGTACTTGCGGGCCATGGTTTCGTCGATGATCGCGACGCCCGGCGCCTCCGCAGTATCCTGCGCGGTAAAGTAACGGCCGCGCACCAACGGAATCTCCATGGCCTGGAAGTAGCCTTCCGTGACCGACCAGCGATCTCCGTGCGGAATCACTTCGCCGGTCTGGACCGCTCGCCCTTCGATCGTGAAACTGCCGCTCGAGTTCTGTCCGCTCATCGGGAGGATGGAAGTCGCCCCTGCAGCCTGTACGCCTGGCAGCCTGCGGATCGAATCGAGCGCCTGCCGGTAAAAAGTACTGATCTGGCCTGCGTCTTTATATTTGGATACCGGCAGCGATAGCTGCATCGCAAGAACATGATCCGGGCGAAACCCCGGACTTACCTGCTGCACTCTGAAAAAGCTCTTTATCAGCAAACCTGATCCGATCAGAAGCACCAATGCCAGCGCCGTCTCCGCAATCACGAGCAAGTCCCTCATGCGATGTCGGATTCCGCCCGTGCCGGTCCTTCCTCCCTCCTTCAGCGCCTCATGCAGGTCGCTGCGGGACGATTGCAGCGCTGGGGCGAGGCCGAAAAGAATCCCTGTAAACAGCGATACTCCGAGAGTAAATGCGAGCACTTTCCCGTCCAGCCGGATTTCGTAGGCTCGAGGGATGCCCAACTGCTCCAGGGACGACAACAGACGGACTCCCCAGAAGGCAATCGCCAATCCCACGCCACCGCCCAAGAGGGAGAGAAGCATGCTTTCAGTGAGAAGCTGGCGAACCACCCTTGCGCGGCTAGCTCCCAAGGCGGTTCGGGTTGCGACCTCCTTCTCTCGCACCGCGGCGCGCGCCAGGAAAAGATTGGCCACGTTGGCGCACGCGATCAGAAGAACGAAAGCCACCGCCGCTCCCAGAATCATCAAGGCCGGGCCGATATCCCCGACTACCAGCTCACGCAGCGGCTGCAGCGTAAGTCCCCAAGCGCTCCGATCCATCCCGGGCATGTACTGTCGCCTCAGGTCAGTGGCGATGGTGTCCATTTCCGCCCGGGCCTGTGAGAGCGACACTCCCGTCTTGAGGCGTGCGAGCACGACGAGATATTCATTGGTCAGGTTGCGCGGATCAAGTTGCGCCTGGGTGAAGGTGATCGGCGCCCACAGGTCGACTTGCCTTCCCAATTCGCGTCCGAATTCGAATCCAGGCGGCATGATGCCGAGAACTGTGTATGCTTCCCCATTGAGGGTGATCGTCTTGTTGAGAAGAGCCGGATCGCCGCCGAAGCGCCGGTGCCACAGCCCGTCGCTCAGCACAACCTCGTGGTTGCGGCCCGGCTGGTCCTCGTCCGCCTGGAAGAGGCGGCCACGTACTGGCTGCACTCCCAGCGTGGCGAAGAAATTCGCGGTCACGGTATTGGCTTGAATGCGCTCCGGCTCGCCGGCCCCGGTCAGATTAGCATTCCATCCCGTCAGGGCAGCCACGCTCGTGAACGAAGCCGTATGATCCCGATAATAGGCGTAACCGGGAGCCGACACCGAAGCCTTGAGGTTCAGCTTCGGATAATCGTGATTGATGAGAACCAGGCGGTCGGGGTCGTGATAGGCGAGCGGCCGGAGAAGAACCGCTTCGATGACGCTGAAGATCGCTGTGTTTGCGCCGATCCCGAGGGCAAGCGTAAGAGTGGCAACGGCGGCAAACCCGGGGCTGCGGAGCAGCATTCGCACGCCGAAGCGCACGTCCTGCATCCATGATTCCATGGTCTTTTCTCTTCGAAACGAACCGACTCCGCTCCGCATTGAATTCGACGTCTCAAGCTGAATGAAGTATATACAGCTCGGCGGGTGGTTCAATATCCAGGCTTATCCGCGTAAATCCGTTTTCAATAATCTTATAGTTTTGCTATTGCAATACTACGATTCATGAAGGCCAGCAGGTCAGGTGGTTCGTAGGCGCGCCTATTCATTGCCTGGCCTCTGAGCTCAAATAACAACAGAACCACTATGGATCACAGGAAAGATGCCGGGTCTGGAGAAGAGAAGATTCAATGAAATCCGTGGAATCTGTGGCAGGCTTTTTCTTTCAGAATGGAAAAGTAGGGAATGTACCCAAATGTCCAGGAGGCCCGACAGAGGTGCAGTTTCGGCATGGAGGTCGCCTTGGATATGTCGGACCGGTCATTAGAGCCCGAGACTAAAGCCTTCCTCCCGTTCGGTATCAATGCGGACCATGTGGGCGTACGGCAACGGTACCTGGCTCCGGCAGCGCCAGGTCGTTCAGCTCCAGCGGCACAATTAGATCCTTGGTCTCGACAGGGATCTCCCAGATAAGCTTTACGGGCGGCCCAACGTTCTGGCCGTCTCGATCCCGGTCGTTAAAGGTTATCGTGTGCTCGAGGGGGCCACCGCCTACGCCCCCTCCACCGCTGCTGCTTATCGTGTAAGCCCTCCCGCTGGCATCGACCAGCCTGATGCTTCGCCCAATATCCGAGAAGTTGGCGACAGGGCTCTCGTAGGAGGGGACCTTGATTTGTATCTTCAGCTGGTAGGCGGGCACATTGGCATCATGGCCGATCAGGCCCTTGATCGTATACGTCGCCAACGGTGTTTGCCGTACGACGTCCTTAGCGTTCTGGATGTCGGCAACCTCCCACGTCTCCCTTTTTGTGCACAGCACAAATCGGGCTGAGCCCTTGAGCCGGGCGATGCGCTTGCTGATGCCCGGCGTGTACTGGAGCGACTGCTGTACCTCCCAGCACCACGGGCTGCCGACGGAGTGGGCCATGCCCGAGCCTAAGGGCCGAGTGCCGAGAAACGAGTTGCCGTTCTGATCCAGCGCTTCATCCGGCCGTAGCATTTGCATCTGGAGCACGTCGACATTCGGGTCGGTGTATGCGCTCATTCTCAGGTACATGTTGCTCAGGCTCTGCTGCAGGCCGGTATAGTCGATGCTCTTGCTAACGTTGATTGAGTCGAGCACAAACAGCACGCAGCCGCCATAGTACGAAGGTGCCCTGGCCCATGCGGGGCTGATGCGCAGGAGGATCTCTCGCTCACGCGACGCGTTCCCGGGCGCCAGGCCAGTTTGCTCTGCCAGTTGCTGCATGACTCTCCAGAACGGCTGTCGGTCAACATCGATATTCACCTTGGGCACTTGGGTCCAGAGGTTGGCCGGCCACGGCTTGATTGGCACCTTTGCCTGCCGCGCGATCTCACCGTAAGCGTCCTGAGCCAGGGCATCCTTCAGATGCAGCGTGATCAGGCTGGGCGTCGAGCCGTCCACGGCCGCGATCTGATATCTCATGGTACCTGCGGGCGAGCGCTCATCCATCACCAGCACGAAAAGCAGCACACTCCACAGAGCAATCCGTTGAACCCCATCGGTCCACATCAGATGCCTCCTGTACAAGCGTCCATGCCTTTTGAATGTAACCAATCACATCATTATAGACGCCGCGCAGCTGGAATTCGATCCAGGGGTTTTCTGGATATGGCTTGATATAGGAACTTGCAGGACACGGGGTTTCAGAGAACTAAGACCCAAGAGGCAGCTTGTGCTTACTACCCCTGGACATCGCCGACTTGCCACCGATTTCTGAGACGATGCGGCTCATCGAGCTAACCCTGGCGGACTCGCCACACGCACACCTGCAATTATAGACCTTGCGGTCACACGATTATTGTGCATAATTATGATGTAGCATTATTACACATATTGGTGGCACATGGCTACATCTAAATACCATCGAACACAGCTTCTGCTCGATCCCGAGCAACATCAGGATTTAGAGGCGATTGCCCAAAAGGAGCATAGGAGTTTATCTGACGTCGTGCGCGAAATGCTCGATGCGCAACTGGTTGAGCGCAAACGCCGGGAAATGATATGTGCGGCTCAGGCTTTGCTCGCTGATTACACGAGTGACAAGGAACTGACTGCCTTCGCTTCCCTGGACGCGGAGGATGTGAGATGAAGCGTGGTGAGATCTGGCTCATCAATCTCGATCCCACCATTGGAGCCGAAATCAAGAAAACCCGCCCGGCCGTCATTGTCAGTAGTGATGCAGTAGGGGTTCTCCCATTGAAGGTAATTGTCCCGCTCACTGATTGGAAAGATCGTTATAGTGTCGCCCATTGGATGGTGCCGGTCGAGCCGTCCGCGCTAAACGGACTGGATAAGCCCACGGCGGCCGACACATTTCAGGTCCGTTCCCTGGCTCAGGAGCGGTTCGTGCGCCGGTTAGGCCAACTGGGGGACGAACAGATGAGCGAGATTGCACAGGCGCTGGCATTGGTCCTGGAAACCTGACACCGCCGCTCGGCGCCTGATCTATTTCCGTTTCTCCACCAGCAGGCTCACCGCTGACGTGTGGTAGACGCGCTCGGTTGCTTTCTGAAAATCCGAGGGTTTGGCTTTTGGAATCTCTACGAACTTCTGTGGATTACGGTCGATGAGAGGGAACCACGAGCTTTGCACTTGCACCATGATCCGATGGCCCTTCTTGAAGGTGTGGCAGACGTCGGGCATAACGTATTGAATCGTGGCGGTCTTGCCCGGCACAAACGGCTCGGGTTTCTCAAAGCTGTTGCGAAATTTGCCCCGGAACGGTTCGCCCCGCACCAGTTGCTGATAGCCACCCATGCGAACGGCGCTCTGCGCCGGACGTTGCGCCTGCGCACCACCTGCGCCACCGGCAGGCTGAGGAGGCGGCATCGGGTTCACGTAGTCGCCAGGATAAACATCGATCAGCTTGACCACAAAGTCTGAGTCGGTGCCCGTGGTGGAAACGTTCAGTCGCACGGATACCGGACCCGCAACCGTCATATCTTCCGTCAGGGCTTCGGATTGATATACGAGCACGTCGGGGCGTTCCGCGGCGAACCGCTGGTCTTCGGTCATGTAATCGCTGGTCATGCCCATAGCGATGGATCCGAGGTAAGGCACGGGCCTGTTCGGGTTGCTCAGATACTCGTCAAACGATTTCGCCGCGTTTGGTTCCGCTTCGGGAGATAGCTTGCCTTGCGTGGAAAGATAGAAGGAAACCGGTGTCGCGTCCTTTGGCGGCCAGACGTCTTCTTTCCGCCACCGATTGCTTCCCGTTTCAAAGACATAGGCCTTGGGAAGCGGCGCCACATCCCCTCCTTTCAGATGCGCCATGAAAAACGGAAACTCGATCGATTCCCGATAGAACGCGCCGGTCTTCTCGACGAAATAAAGGTTGCCGAGGCGGTCGCCGTCGCCACGCGAGTAACCGCCGTGGGACCATGGTCCCATCACGATGTGGTTGTCGGGCTGTGCAGCGTTCTTTTCAATGGTTCGGAAAACATTGAGCGGGCCAGCCAGGTCCTCGGCATCGAACCAGCCGCCCACCGCCAGCACCGCGGGTCCGACCTTTTTCAAAAACTGGGCGATAGAGCGTGCCTGCCAGAACGAATCGTACACCGTGTGCTGGAAGTTCATGTTCCAGTATGGATTTTCGTTGTGATAGTAGAGGGTATTTGAGTTTTCAAGCGATCCCATGCCCAGTAGCAAATCGTAGCCGTCGGGCGTGCCGAGATTGATGCGCGGCGAATTCGAGGAGGGCGCAGGCCCGCCCTTGCGCTCGGCGAAGCTCAGATAAAACGTGAAATTGGCGGCGAGCATAAAGGCGCCGTTGTGATAAGAGTCATCGCCCATGAAATAGTCGGTGACGGGTGACTGCGGCGAAGCCGCCTTCAACGCCGGATGCGCATCGATCATCCCTGCCGTTACGTAAAAGCCGGGATACGAGATTCCCCACATGCCGACTTTGCCGTTGTTGTTGGGCACGTTTTTTACCAACCAATCGATGGTATCCCACGTGTCGGTACTTTCATCCGCCTCATCCGGCCGATGCTTTGTCGCCTGATAAGGCCGAACTTCCTCCCACTCTCCCTCCGACATGTATCGGCCGCGCACGTCCTGGTAGGCAAAAATGAAGCCCTCGCGCGCGAACAACTCCGATGGTCCGAGCCGCGCGGGTAACCTGTCCGGTCCATAAGGAGGCACGCCATAAGGAGTGCGTTCCAGCATGATGGGATAGCTGCGCGAGGCATCCTTCGGTGCGTAAACAGCAGTGTGCAGTTTTTTCCCATCGCGCATCACAATCTGATACTCATGCTTCGTATAGTTTGTCTGGATATACTCGAGTCCCTGGGCAGCAAGGACTGTCGCCACCGCCACCATGAGAAGGGCGGAGAATAGAATCATGCGAACCGTGCGATGAATCATGATCACTCCTGAGTCGAATGTCGCATCAATGATAGATGTCTTTCTTCAGAATCCCGATATATGGGAGTGCCCGATAGCGCTGGTCGTAATCGAGACCGAAGCCGACCACGAAGCGGTCGGGAATCTCGAAGCAGCGATACTTGACGGGAATGTCGACCAGCCGGCGCGTCGCCTTGTCCAAGAGTGTGCAGACCGCCAGGCTGCTAGGCTGGCGGCCGGCAAGGATGTTGAGTAGATAACGCAAGGTCAAGCCCGTGTCGACGATGTCTTCGACCACCAGCACATCTCTTTCGTGAATGTCGAGATCAAGGTCTTTTGAAATGCGGACCACGCCGGGCAGCGCTTTCCCAGGCGAGAAACTCGCGATTCCGAGAAAATCAATCTGGACCGGCACCTCGAGCGCTTCGGCCAGATGCGTCAAAAAGAAGACTGCTCCTTTCAAAACCCCGACGAGCATGAGCTTGCGATCCCTGTAATCGCGCGAAATTTCGGCAGCGACTTCGAGGATGCGCTGTTGAATCTGCTCAGGGGTGAAAAGCACTTTCTCGATATCCTCGTGCATGAGTCCGCCCTACCCTCCGGTACTCTTGTTGCCAAACTTGAACAAGAGGTCCTCAAAGTCTTTCTGATAAAGCAGAGTGATCTTGATTTCGGGATAGAGTTCCCGGAGCCTGCGGACCTTCCTGTTTTTCTTGGTCACAAGCGACTGCTTCATGGTGGTCAGCTCGACGTATAAGTCGCTGTCGAGCAGGTAGAAGTCCGGCGAGAAGGCTTCGGTGATATTGCCTTTATCATCGAAGGCGAGAGGGAAGGTGCGAGGCTCGTAATCCCACCGAATTCCGTAAAAATCGAGCAGGCGCGCAAAAACCATTTCGCTCGGGTGCGCGAACTGCATGAGAGATTGGTTGCGTTCAATCGCCAGCTTTGTAAGGGAGCGCACCAGGCGGATCTGGTTGCGCATGCGCGCGCGCTCGGTAATCTCGTTGGAAACCATGCCGAAATCGGCCAGCCTCTTTTCCTGTGCCGCGAATACGATCAGCTTTACGGCCTGCTGGATCTCGAAGCCGCCCGCGTTGACGACGAGGTTGTAGCGTTCCGGCGTCTCGCTGGGCCGCCGGAATGTGGAGCGCAGAAAACGCACGGTGCGGCGATACTGGTCTTCCATGTCCTTCAGGGCTTGTTCGAAAGAAACGCACTGATCCTGCATGAGATTGTGCGCGCGAATGTCGCGCGCCGCCACCACGCGCACGTGCAGGGAATTCGGGAAGGCGCGGAAGATAAACTGGCCGCCGCACTCGAGCACGACCAAGTCTTCGATGACCGCCATATCGGTCAGGACTGCTGAAATCAGGTTGGCGAAAATCTTGCTCGTGGGCTGCTCGCGCGGGGTTTGTCCGATTTCACCCGACAACGAATAATCCAACTGATAGCGATCGCGGATGATCTGATCGACTTTCGCCGGTGTAACGAGACTGTAACCCAGCTGCCGGGCCAGTTCTGTGGCGATAGCCTCGCCGCGTGTGCCGTACTGGTGTGAGATCGTGATAATCGCCAATGGCTGTGCCGTCCGGATCGAGCGCGCTTGATAAAAAAATTATCATAGCATAGGAGGGCACCAAATTGCCCGGCGGGCGTAGCGCACGAATTCGAGCCCTTCATTAGAATGCGGCATCGCGAGCACTCATGGGTTCAGTCTCCAAATCGTGAAGTCGAGCGCGGTGGCGAAGCTCACCCACAACCCGTACGGCAGCAACAACAGGCCGGCTCCTGGTCATGGCCTGAACATCGGATTATTTCAACCGATCTCTGGGAGCACTTGCAGATCGGGTATAGAATTCGCTTGGCACGATCTGAAGTATATCGAGGTAGGATCGGGTAATGCCGAGATGCTTTTTCGCCACGGACCTGCACGGGCACGTGGACCGCTATGAGAAACTGTTTGCGTGCATCATTGAGGAACGGCCTGCCGCAGTGTTTCTGGGTGGAGACCTGCTGCCCGGATTGCCCAGCCGCTGGATCGCGTCGCCCTCGACGGGAAAATGTACCAGCATGTCCCGCTTGATGTGCACGTCGGCAGTGTCGCGGTGCGTCAATTCATCGAACAGCGCCAGCCGCTTATGACGCTGCACGGCCACGTACACGAATCCGCTCGATTGACAGGCCAATGGAAGATACAAATAGGACGCACGGTCTGCATCAATGCCGCCCACGACGGTCCGGAGCTGTCCCTCGTGCGCTTTGATCCCTCATGTCCGGTGCAAGCTTCGCGCGACCTACTTTAACCGTAGATTACTTTTTCAGCTGCAGCTTTCTTGCCGGGTCGGTAATCGCACCGATTTTTGCCGCGAAACTTGTACGCGCGGATATGTCTTCATCCGTAATCAGATGCACGTCCAGGAGGCCGTCGGTTCGATAACCGGTTCGGAAAAAGTTGATTTCACTCAGGCACCGGCTCCAGCCCTCGAGCCAAAACAGCAACTGTTGGCGTTGCTGGTCCGTGCCCTTGAAATGCAGCAGGATGTCGATGTCGCTCGCTGTCGAAAAGATGCGCCTGCGCGGGATCTCCGAAGAGCATGCTCGTGATACAGCAATGCCTATCTCTATGCAGACCCGCACGCTGTTCAATCCGGCATTTAATGCCAACTATGCCAATTTCCTGGTACTAGGATTCATCGCCATCGCAATCCAACTCTCCGCTCTGCTGGCCGTATCCCAGGCAGGCGCAGGCTCGGCTGCTTTGCAGGTCGACGCGCATGAGACGCGGCTGGCGGCCGCGGCACACGTGTCGGTCATTGGGGGAATGGTGTGGGGGGGCGCATGGGCAACGGTCCGGCTCAGCATCTCCTATTTCGGGTTGCCGATGAAGGGGAGCGAGGGGCTCCTTGCACTCGTGATTCTCTGGTTTGTGGCTAATCTGGCAGCGCTCGGTTTCGGCATAACGTGTCTGGCAAGAGATGCGGTGTTCGCCTCAGAGGTGTGCGCGATCATCACGATGCCCAATTTCCTGGTTTCCGGCTTTACCTGGCCGGTGTTCGCGATGCCGGGTGCAATTCAGATTCTGGCCTACGCCCTTCCGATGAACCCGTTCGTCTTCGCGTTGAGCAAGATTTCGGTGATGGGCGCCGGGTTTGCGGACCTCCGCTTCGAATTAGGCTTGCTGGCGGCCTGGAGCGTCGCGGCAGCAGCGGTCGCCGTGTTCGGCGCATCAAGGCTGACGGGAGGCATCTCGTCGGAGGCGGCGTCATGAATTGCTGGGGAAAGCACGTTGTACGCGAACTGCGGCGGATCTTCACGGACAAAAGAATTTTTGTAACCATGTTGGGCGGACCACTCTTGTATGGTTTCCTTTTCGGTGGAGTCTACTCTGCCGGACGCATCTGCCACGTCCCCATCGTGATCGTAGATCAAGATCATTCCGCGCTATCGCGCGATCTTACCGGCGCATTGCTGGCCTCCGAGAATCTCACGTTAGCATTTTATGCCGGATCTCCCGACGAGTTCTACCAGGCCGCGAAGCGCGGTCAGGCTTACGCATGCGTCGTTATCCCGGAGGGCTTTCAAAAGGACGTGGTGCGCGGCAGAAGGGGGCGTGTCAGCGTGATCATTGACGGTAGCAACATCCTGATTGGAAACGTGACTTCAAGGACGATCTCCGGAACCATTGCCGCATACCGGACGGGAGCGCGCAGCCGCAGCTTGATGGCCTTTGGTATGCCGTGCGCGGCCGCGGCTGCCGCATCCCTGCCGATTCAGCCCGTGATCCGGCCGCTGTACAACCCGACGAGCCACTATGGGTTCTTCATGCTGATAGGCCTCGTCGTGATCGCGATCCAGCAGGTAACGCGGATGGGAACCTCGATTGCGCTCAATCTTGAAGCCGAACCTCGGAATGCACAGACGGTATCGAATATTGGCGGAACCTCCTGGACGGTCCTGAGTGCAAAGGTCGTGGCGACCTCCATCGCCATCCTGCCGGTTTCGCTGGTTGCAGTTCGATTGCCGTTTGACGTGTTTGGCAGCCCGTTCCGCGGAAGCTGGTCGCTGGCAATCGCGCTGTTGGTGCCGTTTGTCGTGATGCAGGTCATGATCGGATACGGGATCGCGGGAATTTGCCGGTCGGCGCTGGTTTCGCTTCATTCAATCAAAAAGAGTAGGGGAATGCGGATTTGCCATTGATGCAAACGCGTCGGCAACGTGGCGGGGCAGGGTACGCTCGCCGGAAAGAACTGCAGGGATCTCCTCCCTTGCGAAGAAGTCCACTTCCGAAGTTTCATTGCTGGGACGTGCTTCGCCCTCGATCAGGTCGCACAGAAAAACGATCTTAAACGCATGGAAAACCTCGAGCGGACCTACGCGGTTGGCGTCGTAGACGCCGATGATTTTGCGCGCCTTGACGCGGAAGCCCGCCTCTTCCCAGGTTTCGCGCTCAGCTGCGTGCGAAGGCACGTCGCCCACATCCGCCCAGCCGCCAGGCATGGTCCACCCGCCATCGGCGCGCTCGCGCACCATCAGCAGTTTACCATCGCGGAACACCGCTGCGCGCACATCCACCTTGGGCGTGGCATAGCCTATTTGCGCTCTGAACGCCTGCGACAGAGGTGCGAACTGCGCATCGGAATTCAGCGAAATCATCTCGGCGGCGATGTCCATCAGCCGATGGCAACGCGCGCGCTGGAAATCGTCGTTCGCATAATGGAAGCCTGTCTGAGCCAGCGCCTGGATTTCGCGCGCCCACACTAGGAAGCGAGGTGTCACCGGGTTGCCCACATATCCTCCCTGGGAATGGTAATGTCGTTTTCGCGGCCGGTCAATCGGCGATGCAGGCACGGACATAAGATGCGTATCGAGTTATGCCGGTGATGATGATCTTGCCACCTGATTGCAGACCCTGGTGGCCAAGCTAACAACCGGCTCATGTTCCGACGCGGTTTGCGGCCCGCCTGCCATGGGCTCCGGCCTGCCGAAAACGACTGCCATTTGGTGCAGAATCAATGTTCCTTAATCAAACCAGATTCGAGGATCCAGACTCAGAAGGACAGGAGAAGGAATTCGGCATATCTTCATCCGCGATCCGTTGTATGATCTCCCCAAAAGAAAAAAGCATTTTCGGCTGCGCCATGTGTGTCGGCGGCGGCGGCGATCTGCCCGCCTCAGCCGTTGACTTTTGTCGGTTCACTTCCATGGAGCCAGATTATGAACGTTCACAACAGCGGGTCCTCTATTATCTGGTATGAGGGCATCGGCTTCACCTCCCTCATTGCCCTCTCCTGGCTCGACGAGTTTTACGGCTTGCAGCAACTCCTCCTGGGCGGCCCGCAACACCTGGCGGATTGGCGGGACTGCGTCATGGATAACCTATTGATCGTCCTAGTCTGGGCGGCGGTCTTTTTCTTCACCAAACGGTTGTTGAGCCACCTGCTGTACCTTGAGGGTTTTCTGCGCATATGCGCCTGGTGCCGCAGAATCAACTACCAGGGGAAATGGATCGGACTTGAGGAGTATTTT
>Ga0187882_1000503_pt1 | contig 42937 bp, 31 predicted proteins | sample June2016WEW_19_1_3_FD_132991 | JGI IMG/M metagenome (GOLD analysis project Ga0187882, IMG submission 132991) | Peatland microbial communities from SPRUCE experiment site at the Marcell Experimental Forest, Minnesota, USA - June2016WEW_19_150 | ecosystem: Environmental > Terrestrial > Soil >... | reverse complement strand
GCAGAAAAACCTTATTAAGCGCATTGAATCTATGGGTTATCGTGTTGTTGAAGCTCAAAAACCAGACCCGGGTGCCATGCCACTTGTGCCCCAGGTACTCGCTCAAGTTCCTTAGGAGGGCTCCTGCTGGGCGCATCCCTTGACCTCGGGCAGCGCTGCGCTTGCACGGGGCTACTCTCTCGCTTCGGGGCAGACAAAACACGTTTCGCGACAGAAACTACTTAATGATGGGCGCATCCCGATTCGCATCTTTCTTCAGGTACGACACCCCCTCGGTCATCCACGTGGGTGCAGGTGCATCCTTCAAATAGTGATCGAAGAATTGGAAGAAGCGGATCGTCAGATCCTTGCGATTCGCCAGCCCGGTAACCGAGTGGCCTTCGTTCGGATAGGCGAGCAGGATGACACTCTTCCCGTTAAAGCGCAGGGCGTTGTAGAACGCCATGTCGTTGTTGAACGACACAGTCGAATCCGCCGTGCCCCCGTAGATGAGGAACGGCGTAGTAGCTTCCGGTACATGGTAGAGAGCCGATTCGAGCGCGTACATCGCGGGATCTTGCCAGGGCGACACGCCCTCGCGCCCCTGCCCGTCGAGGTAGTATTGCATCTGATTCTGACCGTTCCCAGTCATCACCTGATAGTTCCATCCCCAGTTGATGTTGAAGTCGAAAAACAGGTCCGTGACCCCCGAGCCGTCGGCAGCGGCAGCGAAGAGCTTCGAGCGGCAGCCGATCAAGGCGGTCCCTTCACCGCCGTAGCTGTGGCCGTTGAGGCCGATATGTTTCGGATCGGCGTAACCCAGCTCGATCACTCTTCTGACGGCAGCTTCGACGCACTCGAGCATGTCGTTGTGCGACGCACCGATGCGGAAGTGAATGTCGGGCAGCATGGTGATGTAGCCCTCACTAATCGCCTGGATCGGCGATGAGCCGAAGCCGCTCAGATACGAAGGCGCCGTATAGCGGTGGAGGCTCTGCGAGTCTTTCTCGTAGAAGTTCACCATCATCGGACGCTTTTCACCCTGCTTATAATCGTCCGGCAAACCAATGATGCCCTGCAGCCTCAAACCGTCCCTGTTCTTGAAGTCGAACAGAATCCGATGGCCCCACATATATTCCGCCTGCTGTGGATTGGCGTCGGAAATCTTCTTGATGTCTTTAAAGTCCAGACCTGAAACGCGCAGGTCGGGAAATTCTGCAAATGTCTCGCGCGTGAACAGGTACTTGTCGGCATTGGCGGCCTTGGTCGGATTGCTGAAATAAGCATCGTCGTAGACGAGTTCCTTCAGCTGTCCGCCCGCGAGTTCGTAGAATCCTGCTTTCTTGGTCCATTCGCCGTAGGCCGAGAGCAAGACGGGCTTCGCAAGATCGATAGTCGAACGCTGACCACCGCCGCCGCCGCCACGGCCACCACCGCCACCGCCTGGGCCACCGGGGCCGCCAGCCAGCCGTTCGGTGCGCACGTAGCGGAATCGGATCTCGTTCTTGGCGCCGATGCCGTTAGTGAGATTGCGAGGCGCCGACCCATCGAGCGGGACTTGCCACAGGTCGTATTTGTGGTTGACTAGAACTGATTTGTTGTCGCTCGTGTAGCCCGCGATGCCCAACGAAGGCTTGGTCCCGGGATGATCGAAATCAGTATCCACGAAACTCACCTGGCTGTTGGCGGCGAGGGTTTTCGTGGTGCCGGCATCGAGGTCATAAGCCTGAAACTTGCTATCCTTCCAGTACAGAAAGTAGTGTCCGTCGGTAGAGATGCCGAAGGTATGATTGTTGATCAATTGGCCTTTCAGCATCAGCTTGCGTTCACCCGTCGTAGTGTTGACTCGATAGATATCGGCCGCGGGGGGCTTGTAGTCGGAGATGTACCCGCGCGTGTCGCGTCCCACCGCCCAGCGGCCATCCGCCGCGACGTCGAGGTCGCGCATGGTTTCGTCCGCAAGCTTGACGAATTTCACTGCGGACACGTCGAAGGCCTGGCGAAAAGTAAAATTCCTATCCTGGTCCGCGCGCATCATCTGTAGCGACTGAATGCGTTCGTCCAACGAATTCCATACGTCTACGTTCGCGACCTCGTCAGTCCCCCTCCGCGGAGTCGTGCTGGGAGCGTCGACCTGCTCTTTCATACCGAAGAAGACCCGCTTCTTGTCGTCACTCCATGATAGCGTCGCCCGATCGCTTACGACCCTTCCTTTGGGGAAACCCTCCGCCTTCGCGGGATCGAGCGTTATGGGAACTCCGGGCGGATCAGAACTGAGCGCCGCCTGCAAATTTGGATACGCAAGCAGCAGATTGTCCCGTTCGCGCATCTTATCTACGTCGAGCCCTTTGAGCACTGCCAGCGCGGTGCCATCCTCGTTCCACGTGAGTCGGTTGTAGTTCTTGGCATCGTTGTCGAGCGCGATCGGGTGCCCGCTCCGAAGGTCGAGCACGAACAGGCCGTTGGCATCCTTTGCGGTGGCGTCCACGGTGTAGGCGAGGAGGTCGCCCGCTTTGTTGAAGGCGATATCGCCGACGCTCCCCAGGACTTGATAGCGTCCGGTCGACAGGTCGAGTAAGACGACCTCGACGCCGCGCGGACCGGTGGGCGTGCTTGCCGCCTCGGCTCCCGCAGCGCCTCCACCTGCTCCTCCGCGCCCGGCTCCGCCGGCGACCGCGCCCGCAGCGCCCGCCGGTGTAGCGGCGCGCCGCCGCAGGATCAGATGGCTTGAGTTCGCGGAAAAGGTGAATGACTCTATGTCTTGCCAGGACTGCACTGCGCCGGTTGACAGATTACGCACGTCAACATGTCGCGGGGGTGCCGGTGATTCCGTGCTTGCACCGCGCGCCTGGGCGCCTTGCGCGCCTACTTGTGTGTCACCGGCGCCGGCCGCAGGTGTCGTGCTACCTCGGCCGCGCCCGCCGCGTCCGCCCCTGCCGCCGCTCGGATCGACCTGATACGCAATCCAGCGCGAGTCCGGGGAGAATGTTCCCCCGGATGCGTTCGGAACTTCGAGGTCTTGATTGTTTTCAAGATTGAGGATGTGTAGAGCTGGCCTCGCATTGGCGGGAAGGGTGTTGGTGAACGACAATCCGTAAACCACCCACTTGCCATCGCCCGAGATCTCCTGGCCGCTGATGCTGCGCCAGCGCGTGTAATCGTCGACTGTCAGGACTTTTTTGGCCGGGCTCTGTGCGTGTGTCGGGGTCAACACGAACGCAGGGACCAACAGTACTGCGAGAGCCAGGACGAACGTGGTGAGCCCGCGATTCCAATGATGGCTCATTCGTTTGTAATGCATAGGTACTCTCCTGATGTGTGCCGCCGGCCTACCGTCGAATACCGACGATCTGACATCATCGGAGCCGAATAGCAAGCGGCTGAGCTATTAATAGGCAACTGCTTCCAAGGTGCGGAACGAGGGTAGCATGGACTGGGTGGAAAAATCGGGAATTCTCTACGATGTCGGCTAAATCGGTGCCAGCCTGACACCCTTTTGGACCGGTCCGTCGCCGCTGGCCGGTTCGAGTTACTGCTTGCCGAGAAAGTCTTCCAGCGCCTGGTTGAATGCCTGGGGTTTCTCCAGAAACAGCGCATGCCCGACCTTCTCGACTATATGGAGCTGCGATCCCGCTATCTTCGACTGCATATATTCGCCGGCCACCCGGTTGTCCTGCGAATTGACGATCAACACAGGCACGAAGATTTGAGCGAACGCAGTGCGGCGGTCTCCCGTGATCAGGTCGAACAGCTGCGCGAGCGCCGTCCCGGCCGGCGTCTTCGCGGCGGCATCGGCGAGTTCCTTGTACATGATCCCGGGTTGTTGCGAAGCGAACAGTCCGTGCACTTCATGGTCGATCGCCTTGGATCGGTCGTCCTCCATTGCGATCGCCGTATCTCTGGCCTGCTGCATGGCGGCCCGGCTCGGATAATCCTTTTCATCGAGTCCGGGCGGGGCCCAATCCACGAAAACAAGCGCGTCGGGCCGCAGAGTTTCCGGGCTGGAGACATATTCCAGGAGGGTGACGACGCCCGCACCCCATCCGATCAGCGTGCAGTGTTCCAGCTTCAGCTTTTTGAGAAAAGCGAACAGATCGGCGGCCTGCTGGTGATAGGTGTTGCCGGTCTCCGTTCTGGACGTGAGCCCCTGGCTGCGCGGATCAATGGCGAATACGTGAAATCCGCGCGCGGCGAAATAAGGGATCTGCTCCTTCCAGACTTCAGCCGTCATGAGCCACCCGGGAATGAACACAAGATTGCGGTCGCCGGTCCCTGCTTCCAGATAGCGCATCTTGATGTCGCCGACCTGGGTGTAAGCCTCCTTCACATCCTTGTCAGTGCCTGCGGAGCTCGAGATCGGCATCAGCAACGCAGCCAGCAGGCTCACAAACCCGACAATCCTGTGCATGATCAATCCTCCGGTATAGATGCATCCGCGCGCCGGCCACAGTGGCCCCATGCTTGGTTCTTGCCAGCACCAATTCTAGCCGCTATCCGCGTCCGGCTCTAGCACAAAGGTTGCGGATTCTGTATGCTGAATGCTCGCATGCGGCTTGTGAAATGCCAGGGAACAATATTTCTTGGCGCGCCGATTGTGGCTGTACGTTACTTGTCTCCTGCTTCCCCGGCGCTCCTCTGGTGAATTGGAATGCGTGTCAGCGGCATATTGCTACATCCGACCTCTCTTCCTGGGAGGCACGGCATCGGCGATCTCGGCGAGTGGGCATACCGATTTGCCGATTTCCTTTCCGATGCCGGACAGGGTCTTTGGCAAATGCTCCCTCTCGGTCCTCCGGCCGAGGACAACTCTCCATACAAGGCTGATTCCAGCGTGGCCGGCAACCCGCTGTTGATCAGTCTGGACCTGCTCGCGCGCCAGGGGCTGCTTACAAACGACGATGTGGACAACTGCCCGTCTTTCCCTGCCGGATCCGTGGACTTCGATGGTGTAGTGGCCTTCAAGTGGCCGCTGCTCAAAAAGGCGGCCCTTGCTTTTTTTGCGCATGCCTCGGCGGAAAGCCGTGGAGAGTTCGAGAGGTTTTGTGCCGAGAAGGCGTTCTGGCTCGACCGGTTCGCGGAATTTGCCGCCCTGCGTGACGAAAACGGCGGTGCGCTCTGGACGCGGTGGGTCAGAACTCGCGATCCGGATCGGCAGGGCGTGCTCATTCACAAATTTGTCCAATTCGAGTTTTTCCGCCAGTGGCGGGCGCTCAGGAGGTATTGCAACGAGCGTGCAATCCGGCTTCTGGGAGATCTTCCCATTTTTGTCGCGCATGACAGCGCTGACGTCTGGGGCAACCCAGAGCTGTTTGATCTCGACGAGCGGGGCGATCCACAAACCGTCGCCGGCGTTCCGCCGGACTATTTTAGCGCGACGGGCCAACTGTGGGGGAACCCTCTGTATCGTTGGGACGCCATGAAAAGCTCGGGCTACTCGTGGTGGATCGACCGCATCCGCTGCCTGCTGGAGCAGGTCGATATCGTGCGATTGGACCATTTCCGCGGCTTCGAAAAGTACTATGTGATTCCCGGCGACGCTCAAGATGCCATCCACGGGCAGTGGGCGGACGGTCCAGGCGATCGTTTTTTTGCCGCGCTCGAGCGCGCTTTTGGACCGCTCCCCTTCATTGCCGAAGATCTGGGACTTATCACACCCGAAGTGCTGGCTCTGCGCGACCGCTGGGGTTTCCCGGGCATGCGCGTCCTGCAGTTCGCTTTTTCAACGGAATCCCCAACGGATCCATTTAAGCCTCATAACTTCATCCGCAATTGTGTCGTGTACACCGGCACCCATGACAATGACACAGCGATGGGCTGGTTCCGGGGAACGAGTGCGGGAGAAAGATTCCGGCCCGAGGAAGACTTGCGCGCGGAGCGGGACTTTGCCCTGCGCTACCTCAACAGCAATGGGAATGAAATACACTGGGACCTTATTCGGGCAGTGATTTCATCGGTGGCGGACACCGCGGTTTTCCCTCTCCAGGATGTCCTCGGATTGGGTTCCGATGCGCGCATGAACCTGCCATCGTGTGCGAAGGACAACTGGCGGTGGAGGTTCCTGGAGGAGCAATTGAGGCGAGAGCACTCGGCCCGGCTTCGGGAGCTTTGCCGCATTTACGGCCGCCTGGAACGCTGACCTCGAAGATTTCACAGATTACACAGATTCAAAGGCGAAAAAGCCCAGGTGGAAAGCAAATTCGAGATTCGAGATTCTCAATTCTCGAATCTCGAATCTCGAATCGGGAATCAGGCTCGGTCTATCACATTTGGTTGCGGCAGAAGGCCACGCCAGGTAATCTGTGGCAATTTTTTGATTGTGCTTAAGCTAACAGCATTGGTGCTATCGCGCCGCTGCTTGGGTCTGGTAGATGGGAGTGCACCACCCGGCATACTTGGCAACACGCCCCCGGACGACGTCGAAATAGAGCTTGCGCAACTCTTGCGTGATAGGCCCCATTTCCCCAGCGCCTATCGGCCGGTGATCCAGGTCTGCAATGGCGGCCATTTGAACCCCCGTGCCACACAAGAAAGCTTCCTCGGCGAGATAGACTTCGCTCCGGTCGATGGAACGCTCCACCACTTCGATACCCAGGTCATCGCGCAGCAACTGTATGATGGTGCGGCGGATGATTCCCTCCAGGATGTTGTCCGTGATGGGTGGCGTGCAGGCAATGCCCCGGCGGATCATGAAAAAGTTGGCCGCGGAAGCCTCCGCGACGTGGCCATTCTGGTTGAGAACGAGCGCCTCATCGTACCCGGCGTTATGTGCTTCCGTTTTGGAAAATGACGAATTCACGTAGGCGCCCACGATCTTGCCGCGAGCCGGAATCATGTTGTCTTCGACCCGCACCCAGGAAGAAGTGCCGACGTGCAGCCCTTCTTCGTTCGCAAGATAGGAGCCGAACGGAATCGAAACGATCGCCACTTCGCACGTCAAATCGTGCAGGCGCACGCCGATCATCTCATCAGAAAAATAAGCCAGCGGACGGATGTAGCAATCTGTCTGGTAGTTCTCGGCACGGAGAAGATCCTCCACCGCTCCGACAAGGTCCTCAACGCTGTATTTCAAGTCCATGCAGAGAAGCTTCGTTGAATCGACGAAGCGCTGGAAATGGTCGTGCGGACGAAATACGTACAATTGCTTTGCATCGCTGTTCCAATACCCACGAAGACCGGCAAAAACGCCGGTGCCGTAATTGAAAGTATGTGTCAGAACCCCGACTTTTGCTTCGCTATAAGGAACAATGCGGCCTTTGAAGAATGCGTAATTTGGCAAGGCCATTGATTCAATCCTCCTCAATATTCAAAACTAGAGATTTCGAGGCATATTCCCGTGTTTCTTTATTACTCTATCACAATTCGGGGAAATCTGTGCCAGCCGCGAACTGCGCATAGTTCGTGTATTGCCCTGAGAGGCAATGAGGATATAATGGCAGCCCTAATGATACGCGCTCTGAAACCACCTGGCGGCGAGAGCCCGAACGAAATCGACTGGGCGGCGCTCATCACTGCCTGCGCAAAGGACAGGTCGGACCCTGTCCTCTGGGCCGAATTTCTCCGCCGCTACGCTCCTAAGATAAAGCAATTCATAAGGGGAACGTGGCGTCTGTCGATAACGAATGTATCCCCCCTTGTAGATGGCACGCTGGGCGGTATGCAGGAAAGCGACCTGTTCCAGAACACGATCCTGCGTATCGTGGAACAGGACTGTTCAGCCATGAAGCGGTTCTCAGGACAATCAGAAGATGAATGGCTGGCTTATCTGGCGATAATCACGAGATCCGTGGTGCGCGACGCTCTGAAGCATCAGCGCAGATTGAAACGCCCGGGTGGAAGGGAAGTCAGGATGCTGAAGTTTCCCGGCGTGGAGCAACCCGCTGAGCTCGGAGCGGAAACCGGCGCCGTTTCGATAGAACGGGAAGTGCTCGGACGAGAGATCAAGAACCTGTGCGAACAGACGATCCACAGTCATGAGGCGGAGTTTTCTGCCAGAAACATGCTGGTATTCCAGCTTTACTTTGACAAGGACTTGTCAGCGGAACAGATCTCCCGTTGCCAGGGCGTCAACTTATCGAAGGCCGGTGTGGAAAAGGTGATCAACCGACTGAAAGAACGCATCCGAAGCGTTGTGTCGCCGGGTGCGTCGGAAGCGGTGATGTGATGAAAGACCGGAACCTCACTTCCCCTGGTTTTGAAACCAAATGTCTCGCGATCGAGGACTTTTACCGCTACATCGCGTTTCCGCCGGGCGAAAGCCTTCCCGATCTGACACCGCATCTGGACCATTGTCCGAAATGCCAGCAAGAGCTGGCGGAAGTTCTCAGGCTGCTTAACTCCGAATCCGAGGAATGGACGGGTAATGACAGCAACCTCTCCGATCAGGAGATCACTCAGACTCTGAATCTGATTCAAGGAGTGGCTCGAAAGGAAGAGACGAGCAAGCGGCGTTCCCGGCGGTTGCACTGGGCCGCGGCGGCCGCGGCGGCCTTCGTGCTGCTAGGAGCGGGCGCGGGCGCCTTGAAGTACTACCAGAACAGGGTGTCGAATCAGTATTTCGAGCAGGCCAGGGCGAGCCTCGAAGAGGTTTATGCGCCCGTGAGCCCAAGCGGCCTGCGACTGAACCTGCCGTTTCACTCCGCGGCCGCGAAGCGCGCCGCCAACAGCGATTCTTCCCTCAAGGATGCGGAGAACCTGTTCTATCAGGCGGTGGTCGGGCGTTCAACCATGCCGGAAGCTCACCTGGGCCTGGGCGCGATTTATTTGAGGGAATCGCGGTTTGAAAGAGCCAGGGAGGAGTTTCAGAAGGTTTTGGACGTCCAGCGAAGCTCCCTGCAAGCGTTCGTGGGAAGAGGCGTGGCCGACTACGAAGAATCGAAACTGGCGGATGACCCCGTCCGGCGCGGGAACATGCTGGCAGGAGCGCTCTCTGATTTCGACGCCGCGCTGAAGCAGCAGCCTGATTCCGCCGAAGCGCGTTATGACCGGATCTGGGCTCTATACGAGGCGGGCCGGCACCAGGAAGCGCTCGCCGAAATCGATAGGTATCTCGCGCGCGATTCGGATTCGATTTGGGCCGCAAAGCTGAAAGACCTGCAGATTCAGATCCGGCTGGAAAATTTGCAGGCCGTGTTCAACGAGGTAGAGCGCGCGGCACACACCCGGAATGCCGCCACTCTGGATTCGATAGCAAGGCTGGTCCCCTACCAGGCGCCTACGGCCATTCGCGACGCGCTCAGGAAGAGCCTGCAGCGCGAGGGCAGCGCGCTCAAGCCGGGTGAGGCAAGCACTGCCGAATTGCAATGGGCTGCCGGGACCCTCGAGAAATCTTACGGCGCTGCCTCCGGGGATCACAGCTGGCAGGCTTTGCTCCGCTTTTATGCCGGACTCTCTCCGCCGCAGCGTAAACTAAAAAAGTCCCTTGACCTGGAACTGATGAGGCTCGCCGACCTCCTCAACCACGAACAGCCGGCCGCGGCCCTTGCGGGAAGCGAATCCCTGGGCCGCGAGTTCTCCCGCCTTCATGACACCTGGCAACTCTTCAATATTCACTTCCTGCGCGGAAATTGTTTCTATTATCAGGCGAGTTTTGAGCGTGCCGCTGACGAGTACCGCGAGATGCTCCGGGTTGGCGAGTTTACGGCCGCTCCGGAACTGCGCGCGAAAGCGCTTTCAGCCCTTGTCACAAGCTATTCGTCGCTGAAACGGCCCGACGATCTGGAAGCCTGCTTGAAGGATCTCAGCCGGCTGGCGGATCAATACGGCCGGGACTCGTGGAAGCAATGGGCAGATACCGGCCTGGGTTCCCTTTATCGATGGCGCAATCAGCTGGACGAGAGCATGAAGTCATGGACGGCTGCTCTTGCCTCAGCGTATCGCTATCGCGACGACTTGTCGTTGGGCAGCGACCTGCAGAGCCTATATTCGCTCATGACCGAGATGGGCCGGTTCGACGATGCTGCGATCCTCTACTCGGAGGCTATAGACAACACGGCCTCCTACGAACCGGGACTGGCACATGCCGGGCAGACTGCGTTTAATGCCATCCAATCTACGCTCGTCTTGAGGGTTGGTGAAGCGGCGCTTGAATCAGGAAGAGTGCATGATGCGGAATCGTCATTCAGATCGGGCCTGAACGGACCCATAGGCAATAAGCGCGAATTGGAGAACAAGCTGCGCCTGGGCTTGGCTGAGGCGCTTCTCAGGGAAGAGCGCTTCCCAGATGCCGCGGTTCAGGTCGAGCGGAGTTTGGCTCTTGCGGTTTCCGGAAAGTATCCGGATCTCGAATGGCGCGCGCGCGTTCTTCAAGGACTGTTGCACGAGAGAACAGGTGACGCCGCGGGTGCGCTCGCCAGTCTCCAGGAGTCCATCCTTGGCTTCGAGCGCATGCCCGCGAGGATCAGGACCGGAACTCTGTTGCAGCGGTATCCTACCCTGCGCTTAAATCCCTATCAAGAGATCGTGCCCCTGCTTTCGCGCTCACTCCATGATGAAGAGAGAGCCGCCGATTATGCCGATCGCGAGAAATCGATGCTTGATGAGTATCAGGACATCGCGACGCAGGGGAAAACCGGAGGGACGGCATCGCAAACGGGCAATTCTCCCGGTGTTCTTACCATCGATTATTTTTTCACAGGCGACGATCTCCTGGCATTCGTCATTGGCCGGGACCAGCTGCAGACGGTGGCATTGCACGCATCCCGCAACGAAATCGAGCAGCGGGTGAACCAGTATCTGACGAGCATCGAAGCGGGTGACGAACCGGGATTCGACTCGCTGTCTGGGAAGCTTTATGACGAGCTGATCGGGCCGATTCTGCAGACAGTGCGGGATAAGCGATTCGCGCAACTTGTGATCTTTCCGGATGGACCGCTCAACCGGTTGCCGTTTGCCGGTTTGAAAAACGATCGTGGCAGGTATCTGCTTGAAGATTATGTCCTCAGTTTCGCTCCGTCACGAAGCGTGCTCGCCCGCTGTCTGTCCCTGAATCGGGGTACAGTCAGTTCAGGCGGCCGCACAGCACTGCTTCTGGACGGCACGGCAAACTTGCCGGGCGCGGGCGATGAACTTGCGCGCCTGTCTACGCTTTACGGGAAGAGCGCCAGAATTGTGACTGCCGGGAATCTTGCCGCGGCATCGGGTCTCGCGGCAGATGCCGAGATTCTTCATTTCGCAGGACACGCGGCGCTGCATAACGGAGCTCCTGTGCTCATGCTCGATGCCGGTCCCCACCCGGTATTCTTGGACAGCAACGCGATTCGTTCATGGCGGCTGCTGAGGAATCGCCTGGTGACACTCGCGGGATGCGAAACCGGAGTCGGGCCGCGAACGGATGGATTCACTCCCTGGGGCTTGGTTCCTGCCTTTCTACATGCCGGAGCTCCGGCCCTGATTGTCAGTCTGCTTCCCGTCGACGACGTCGCAACCGGCATGGTGACTTCACGGTTTTACGAGCTCTTGTCCGCCGGCGGCATCTCCAAAGCTTCAGCCCTGCAACAGGCTCAACTCTCCCGCCTTGCCGCGGCACGCGCCTCGGGCCGATCAAACCCTGGATCGTGGCTGCCCTACGTCCTCGTCGGGGATCCCCGCTGATCTTAAGATCGCGACCAGCAAGGCGCGTAGCGCCGGCAGTGCGTGGGGGCGCGGACGGCCCCGGTGCTGTCTCCTCGTCGCAAAAAAATAAAAAATCTGCATTTCCGGTAGGCGGCCGCCGCGATTTGTCGTTCTTGTATACAGGTGCACAGAATTGGCGCCGCAAAAGGTGAAGCGCCGGATTGTTGCCGCAATTCCGGCACCGAGAAGTCAATCGGTACCCCGGGATGGGGAGGACCAGAGTTGACCGCTTCCGCAATTCTACCTCTGCTCATTCCCTGAATTCAACCGCCCGTGGTCCATTCGAACGGAGTGTGCGATGAGAAATGTGAAAGCCTGTATGGTGGTTGCGTTACTAGCGTTTCTGATGCTCCCTTGTCTGGCCTACGGTCAGACAGACCCCCTGCCTCCGCCGCCGTGCTGCAACCAAAATGACCCGACGCCACCGCCTCCTCTTGGTGGAAATTCATTAGTACTGGGCGGCGGCGCGCTGGGAACGATGGCGCAGATATCCATTTCCGATGCCACGCTGGCATCGATGGGGCTTTCTCGCAGCCAGGCCCTCGAACTGCTTGCAGGCGCGCTCTTCCCTAATGCAGGGCAAGCCGTGAACCTGATAATCCCTGTCGTCAATCCCGGCACCACACTGCCGGTCTCGGCACAAGACCCCTCTGTTATCAACTATCAGTTTGAGACCGCCCAGGTTCCAGAAGGACTGATGAATGGCCTGACCTGGCTGTATATCACAGACGGTCATACTTACGTGTTGGTCGTCTTTACGCAAGACTCCACAGCGCCGGGCCACTAGGAATGCGCCCTGGATCCTGGCTCCACAGCAATGGAGGCAACCATGCATTTCCACGAGGAGTCGGATTGTGTCGATACCTTGCTCGACCTGGTCTGTTACGAAGTCCTGAGGAAGAAACTGACTCCGGAGATGGAGCGCGTCCTCGACCGGCACTTGCGGAGCTGCCCCAGCTGCCGCCGAAAGGTCATGGGTTTTCAGAGCGTTCTGCGCGGAGATGCCGCCTGCGCCAATTTCGGGTAGGCGATCTCCAGCTGATGGAGGCCTTTACTGAACGTGTGAGAGCGGCACACACGGAGGTGCGCCGTCCTCCAGAAAGACTTTTTCCTCGCCATGGCTCTGGGGGAGAGTTGCACGGCAAGGAATCCGGCAGCGATCGGAGATAAGAGGACCCATCCGTGCCGCTCTGTTTCCGTCGCTGCCGGAAAGCTGTTTGGAGGCGCAAGCCTGACTATCGAGGGGGCAAGTGCACGTCGGCTGATGACTGCGTTCCACTCGTGGAATGGGATGCCGAAAGCGCATCGCGCCATGAGAGGGGGGACACTGGCATGGTAGAAACGAAAACAGTCCTGTTGGTCGAGGATGATGCTTCGGTTCTGCGCTTGTTGTCTCGGCTCTTGCGCGCTGACGGCTATGCGCTGCTTCAAGCGGCCAATGGCAAGGAGGCAATCCGGATTGCCCGCGACTTCCAGGAAGAAATCCACCTCGTGGTAACCGATGTGATCATGCCTGAATTAAGCGGCAAGGAGCTTTTTATCGAGATCGAAGCTGTGCGTCCCGGCATTAAAGTGCTTTATATTACAGGCTATCCGGAGAACATCCTTATCCATAACGGCTCGTTGACCTTGAAGGATCCTCTTCTGCCAAAGCCCTTCAGCGCGGACGCATTGAGAAGAAAAATGCGCGAGATTTTGGAGATACCGGAAGTTTGAAAATCCTGGTAGCGAAGTGGGGGACAGCTACCTTTTTTCGCCACCTCTTCTCAAATCTGCCTAGATTCTTCCGGCGAAAAAGGTAGCTGTCCCCCATTTCGATTCAACATTGATAGCCGCCTGTTTGGCACCCCTTATGGCAACGGGTCGCTGCGCTAGTGGAGCGACAGCCGCGCATTTACCTTCGAATACAACCAGCGTGGGCATCAGGTTTATCGAGTCATCGAGATCAACGCCACATCCCGTAGACACCAGATCCTTGTTGCTGCAGCTAAACAGTCGCTGAGTGAGTATTTTGGATCCTTGCGACGCGGAGCTGAAAGTGCTGGTCACGGCCTGGATCGCGCCTTACAATTTCCAATCGGCTTCCGTCTCGCGGTACGCTTGAAGGCAGGAGTTGGTGTGGAGGGCAGGTTTTGGCCGAAAAGAAGAAAGTTCGCTGGTCGCAAGCATGGGTGGAAGCGCGCCGCCTAGTCTCGCAACATCACGCGCGTCTGGTGCTCGGCCTGGTCCTCATGCTGATCAGCCGGCTAGCCGGAATGGTTCTGCCCATCACTTCGAAATATCTGATCGACGATGTGATCAATAAGCACCGCGTTGACCTGCTGCCGCTGCTGGCTCTGGCGGCAGGCACGGCTACGCTGATCGATGCGGTGGTTTCCTTCAGCCTGTCCCAAATCCTCGGCGTCGCCGCGCAACGCGCCATCACGGACATGCGCCGGAGTGTCGAGACGCACGTAATGCGCCTGCCGGTGAGTTACTTCGACTCCACGCAGACCGGAGTGCTTATCTCGCGCATCATGACCGACGCGGAAGGCCTCCGGAACCTGGTCGGCACGGGGCTGGTGCAACTGTCGGGGTCCATCGTCACGGGCGTCCTGGCTCTGGGCGCACTCTTCTATCTCAATTGGCAACTGACTCTGGTTACGCTGCTCGCGCTGGCAAGCTTTGGCATCGTAATGTCAACGGCTTTCAAGAAGCTGCGCCCGCTCTTTCGCGAGCGCGGCAAAATCAACGCTGAGGTCACAGGACGACTCGCGGAATCCCTTGGCGGCATCCGCATTGTCAAAGCGTACACTGCGGAAAATCGGGAACGGCTCGTCTTCACCAAGGGCGTTCACCGCCTCTTACGCAACGTGGCGCAATCGATCACGGGAGTCTCGGCGACGCAATCGGCATCCACCGCCATCGTCGGCGTGATCGGCGTCATCGTGATGCTGGTCGGCGGACGCGCGGTCACGTCAGGTCGGATGACACTCGGCGACCTGGTGATGTATACCATCTTCACGGGTCTGATGGCTGCGCCTCTCGTGCAAATCGCATCCATCGGCACCCAGATTACCGAAGCGTTTGCCGGCCTTGACCGCATCAATGAAATCAAGCAGACAGAAACGGAAGACGCGAACAACAAGTCGCTCCAGCCGCTCAACAGCATTCGCGGCGAAATCGTCTTCGAGGACGTCACCTTCGAATACAGCAAGGGCGTTCCGGTCTTGAAGGACATATCCTTTCGGGCCCCTGCAGGCTCGACGACCGCTCTGGTGGGATCAAGCGGCTCAGGGAAAAGCACGCTTATTGGCCTGGTGATGGCATTTCACCGACCGTTGGCCGGCCGCGTGACGATCGATGGCATGGATTTGCAGTCCCTGCGGCTGCGAGATTACCGGGCGTACCTCGGCGCCGTGATGCAGGAGAACTTCCTGTTCGACGGCACGATCGCAGACAATATCCGATTCTCGCGCCCTTTCGCCTCCCGGGAGGAAATCCGGGACGCGGGACGCATCGCGCATTGCGAGGAGTTTGTCGAGGGATTCGAGAAGAAGTATGAGACGGTAGTAGGCGAGCGCGGCATCAAACTATCGGGCGGCCAGCGCCAGCGGATAGGCATCGCGCGCGCAATTCTCGCGGACCCGCGCATATTGATCCTTGACGAGGCCACCTCCAGCCTGGACAGCGAAAGTGAGGCGATGATACAGGACGGGCTGCGGCGTCTCCGTCATGGACGCACCACGTTTGTGATCGCGCACAGGCTGTCCACGATTCGCAGCGCCGATCAGATTCTCGTGATCGAAGGCGGCGGGATCGTCGAACGCGGCACGCATGCAGAGTTGCTGGCCGCCAATGGCCGGTACCGGCATCTCTACGACAAACAGTATAAGTTCGAGAGCGACCAGTTTATCAATCCCGGCGAGGATTTTACTCCCGAGCCCCCCAAGGTCGACGAGACGGGGCCCGCCGACGCTGCGGTGCGCCTGCCGCTGAATTAAGAATCTGACAGGCGCTTGGTAAAGCCATGCATCGGGAATGAACTAGAGTGATCTTCTGTCGCCCTGCTAGGGCTCTTGGTGTGTCATCGGTTAACCGGGGGCGGCGCTGCGCTAGCCTCCGGGTCAGGCGCTGAATCGAAGCATGGCATCTCGCGAGAGGAAAGGCGCGCCGGAGGCACGCAAGATAGTAACCCCGGGCAAGCGTAGCGCTGCCCGGGGTTTATGGGAAGAAGGCCGACGGCCCTGGAAGGGCGCCAGACGAATCTTCCCTCTTCAAAGCGTCCTTCGGGACAATCCTCTATTGAAAACTGAGGGGGATTTTATTGCGCGGTGGGCTCGTCGACGAAAGCCTCCGGATCTAAACCGGGATCCAAGGGGAGCTTGGCTAGTTCTTTGCGCACAAGGTCCTGGTGCGTCAACTCCTCTGCGCGCAGTTCCTCGAACAGCGTTCGCACCTGGGGATCATGAAGGTGCGGAATTGCCTCCGCGAAGAAATCATGCGCCTTGATTTCGGCCTGTAACGCAACTTCCATGGCTTGCCGCGCCGACATGAAGGCACGCGTCTGGTCGTAGTCGGGAGCCTCGACGTCCCAAAGCATCGAACGTTTCACAACGCGAGGCTCGTTGTGAAAGAGGGTGCCGCGCCTCGCGGCCAGTTCCTCTTCGTGCCTTGCTTCGTTCCCAATCATGGCGCCAAAGAACTGTGCGGCTTCCAGAGTGTGGTGCAGGATCATCTGGTCGAAAAACTCGGAGTATCTTTCCTTTGCCTCTTCTTCGATGAGGATTGCCAGATCCAATGCATCCTTCAGATTCAGTTTGGAGAAGTCGACTTTCGTGCTCATAGCGAATTCCCTGGGAATACTGATTGTGGGATTGTGAGGGCTGGTTCCGTGGTTGTCAAGGTACAGCTTATTCGTTTAGCTTTATCAATTCGTCAGAGGTGTGTCCCGTCAGGGACGCAGAGCGGTCGGACTCCAGGCCCAGGGCGCAATTCCTGAGGCGCTGACGTGAAACGCGTTCCCCTGTCTGAATCGCAGTTCCGGCGAGTCCGCATGGAAGTCTTGCGGCCTCTTCTGGTAAGATAGGTGGTTCCGCGGGTTGATGCGGACCCTAATCATAACTATCCTGATGCGCGCCCTTGACTGAGAGACGTGCATCACCCATGAGCAACAGACTTGCAGAGAAGGAATCTATGAGAAGTGACTTGATCATCGGAATGGCGGGCTCGGGCGGAGACGGCATCGTTTCGGCCGGCGAATCGCTCATCTCGGCAGCCGCGCAGGATGGCTATCATGCGATCATGACAAAAAGCTTTGGCTCGCAAATTCGCGGAGGCGAATCGTCTTGCCGGGTGCGCATTTCCTCCGGCCAGGTGCTGAATTCCGGAGGGATGCTTGACGTCGCGGTTGCCCTGAATTGGGAAGATTTCCTGAGGTTTGGCGCCGAGCTTCCCGTGGGCGGGCATACGGTCATGATTTACGAAAGCAAGACTGGAGTGGCCCCCGACAAGCTTCCACTCGAGGGCATAAAGCCGGCCGCCTCTCTCCCCGTTCCCATCGATGAAATGGCCCGCAAGATGGCGGGCACCGATCGCGCCAAAAACACGGTGGTGCTTGGCCTTCTGGCCGGATGGTTCGGAATCGGCCAAGAATCCATTCTGGCTGGCATGCGCAAGAAGTTCGGGAAAAAGGGGGCTGATGTGCTCGCGGCCAACGAGCGGGCATTCGCCGCGGGGATTGAATTCACCACCACGCACCCACTTGGAGAAGATTTGCGCATCATCCCTTTCTCGGCGCGGAAGACCGTCAAACTGCTGACCGACGGCAACGACATGTGCGCCGCCGCCGCTATTTTCGCCGGATGCGAGTTCTTCAGCGGCTATCCGATCACGCCCTCCTCCGAGATCATGCATTTCCTGGGCCGTGAAATCTGGAAGTATGGCGGAACCGTCCTCCAGGCGGAAGACGAGATCGCGGGCATTGGCGCGGTCGTTGGCGCGTCGTTCGCCGGGAAAAAGGCCTTGACCGCAACCTCCGGCCCCGGCATGTCCTTGAAGACGGAGATGCTCGGACTGGCGACCATCGCGGAATTGCCGCTCGTGTGCGTCAACGTGCAGCGCGGCGGACCGTCCACCGGACTGCCGACCAAGAGCGAACAGGCAGACCTTTTCCAGGCGGTTTTCTCGGGACACGGAGATTGCCCGCGTCCCGTGCTGGCGCCTGTGAGCGTGGGGGACGTGTTCGGCATCACGGTGGAGGCCTTCAACATTGCCGAGTACTATCAGACGCCCGTGATCATCCTGTCCGACCAGGAGATCGCGCAGCGCAAGGAAACCGTCGATATCATCGACACGACGGCATTCAAGCTTGTCGAACGCCGGCGCCCGACCGAGAAGGAGTTGGAGAACTATGCACGTTTCCGCATCACGGAGACCGGCATCAGTCCGATCAGTCATCCCGGAATGGCGAAGGGGAATTACCTGGCTTCCGGCATCGAGCACAACGAGGCGGGTGCGCCAACGGCAAAGGGGGAAGTCCATGCGCAGATGAACGAGAAGCGCAGCCGGAAGCTGAAGCCATTGAAAGCGCGGCGAGATCTTTTCCTGTTCGAAGGAGATCCAAACGCGCCGCTCGCCCTCATTTCCTGGGGAAGCGTGGCAGGCGTCGCCATGGAAGCCACGCATCTGGCGCGTGCGGAGGGCATCGAAGTGAAGCTGATGATTCCGAAGCTTCTCTACCCTGTTTCTGAGGAGATTTATCAGGAATTCCTGGCCTCCGTGAAAATGGGCCTGGTGGTCGAGCAATCGCACCAGGGTCAATTGCACCGGCTGATTCGGATGTATGTAGACGTTCCCCAGAGATTGGAATCGATGGCAAAGAGCGGTTCCAACCCGATTCTGCCAACGGAAGTGCTCGAAAAGCTGAGAAGCCTGCTGCGTTCGTTGCAGCGCCAGACTTCCAGCGAGCCGGATGCGGAAATGGGTTGAGGTCACCGCCGAGGGTGCTTGCAGGCCAGGAGAGACCGAGCTTAATAGAAAGGTAGTGCGATTATGAGTGCAACCAACATGATTCGTGAGTACGTTGCCAAGGACTATAAGAGCAACCTCAAGCCAATCTGGTGCCCCGGATGCGGAGACTTCGGAGTAGTGAGCGCGGTCTATCGCGCGCTGGCCAATGTCGGCAGGCCTCCACATGAGATTGCCTTTATCTCCGGAATCGGTTGCTCCAGCCGCATTCCCGGCTATACCACGGCATATGGGTTCAACAGCGTTCACGGCCGAGCGCTGCCGATTGCGCAGGGGATCAAGCTGGCGAATCCCGAGTTGCTCGTCCTTGTGGCAGGGGGCGACGGCGATGGCTTTTCCATAGGTGGCGGCCACGTGGCCCACGCCATCCGCCGGAACATCGACCTGACCTACATTGTCATGGACAACCAGATTTACGGCCTCACCAAAGGCCAGCTCTCGCCGACCTCTCCGCGCGGTCTCAAGACTGCGTCTTCCGCTTGGGGCAGCATGGAGGACCCTGTCAATCCTCTGCTCTATGTCTTGGGCTACGGCGCCGGTTTTGTCGCCCAGGGAACGCCGGCCGATATGGATGGACTGGCGACGATTATTGAGGAGGGAATCCGTTTTCCGGGATTCGCGTTCATCAATGTCCAATCTCCTTGTGTGACTTACGGGGAGGCAGACGCGCAGATCAAGGCGCAAAAGGAAAAGATGCAGAGCCTGGAAAAACTGGGCCATGATCCTACGAACCGATTAAGAGCCATGGACCTTGCCCAGGATTACGGCACCAAGCTTTACACGGGGATCCTCTATCGCAAGCCGAACCCCGGGCCGACGTATGAGGCGGCGGTGAAGGAGCGGCAAGCGTTGGCGCGGAGCAGCGCGTTGCCGAAGGAAAAAATACTCAATATGTTTCTTCCGCAGTGATTTCTTCGAACAGGTAAGAACACGACGGGAAAAAGGGGACAGCCGGATCCGCCGGCACGGCCGGCTTCTGGCGGATCGGGCTCTCCTCTCGCTCAAGTTCAGGAGTGGCCAAGCACGGGGTGCGGCTTATAGGGCTCAGTCAGCATCTTCAATTCGTCGGTGTCGAGCTTGACGCTCAACGCGGCCGCTGCCTCATCGAGATGCTGAAGTCTGCTCGCCCCGATAATCGGCGCCGTGATGCCGGGTTGCTGCAGAATCCATGCCAGTGCAATCTGCATGTTGGATACGCCACGCCTGCGTGCAATCTCCCCAACTCGATCGACCACGGCAAAATCAGAATTCTGGTAGTACATTTTCTGACCGTAGTCGTCCGTCTTCGCTCGAACCGTCTCACCAAAATCCTCCTTCCGGCGGTTCCCTGCCAGGAACCCGCGCGCCAGCGGACTCCAGGGAATCATCCCGATGCCTTCTTCGCGGCAAAGCGGGATCATTTCTCGCTCCTCTTCGCGATAGATCAGATTGTAATGGTTCTGCATCGTCACGAATCGGGTCAAGCCCAGCCGATCCGCGGTGTAGAGCATTTTTGCGAATTGCCAGGCAAACATCGAAGAAGCGCCTATATAGCGAGCCTTGCCGGCCTTGATGACATCGTGGAGCGCGCTCAAGCTCTCCTCGATCGGAGTTTCGTAGTCGAACCGATGGATCTGGTACAGGTCGACGTAGTCGGTGCCCAGGCGCCGCAGGCTGTCGTCGATGGCATGCAGGATGTGCTTGCGTGAGAGACCGTGCTGGTTGGGGTCGTCCCCCATCGGATAAAACACTTTGGTGGCAATCACGACTTTGTCACGTGAGGGCCCGAAATCCCGCAACGCCCGCCCGAGGACCTCTTCACTCGCTCCGAGCGAATACATGTCCGCGGTATCGAAAAAACTGATGCCGCATTCGAGGGCTCGCCGGATAAACGGCCGGCTTTCCTCCTCATCGAGAATCCAATCCCGCCAGCGCTTTGAACCATAGGTCATCATTCCCAGGCACAGCCGCGATACTTTTAATCCTGTCGATCCAAGACACACATATTCCATGGTTCCCGCCCTCTTCGATTCCGATTGGTTTTACGGCCTCGATTCTCCGATCACTTCTCCCTCAGCTGCCGTGTCGCTGCAACGACGGAGATTACGACAACCTGCGAACTCGACGCAACCGCATATTGTCATCCTGCGATTCAGAAGCCGGCGCCTGCCGATCCGACAAGCTTTCTTAGAGATTCTTCGATCTGTTTGAGCCTTTGAGGTGGGGCTTTCGCCATGATTCCGAGGACACCAAATCCTCGCTGCTGCAACTAACCAGTTGCCGTGGCAGGCAATTATCGCACTTATCCTTGTGGAATCATGGGGCCATGGGCACGCGCAATCGCACGGTCGTCCCTTGGCCCGGCACGCCCTCAATGGTCAGTTGCGCGCCCACTGACTCCGCCCGCTCGCGCATGCCGAGCAGGCCCAAAGCATCCTGGCGGCCCAGTTCCTTGTCGGTGACACCGCGGCCGTTGTCGCCCACAGTAAGGAGCAGTGCGCCCTCGCTTACCTTCATGCTGACGGCCACGCGAGTGGCCTGGGCGTGGCGCGCCACATTGGTAAGCGCCTCCTGTGAGAAATCCGCGATCGTAAGGAGCTTGCGCGACAGCAGTGTGTAACCGGCCATGAAATCTGGGGATGCGGAGATTACACTCCCGGCGGAATCCTGTTCCCAACCCATGCCGGCACGCAAAACAAACGATGTGCCGTCGGGCTGGAGCTCGAGGACGGCACTGAATTCGACACCGAGAGTCTGGGCCACCCTTTCCGCCACTGTCTTCAAAAGGGCGGCAATGTCCGTGTCTTGAAGTGCCAGCATGACAAGCTCGGCGACCACGGCTTGCTGGGTTGCCCGCACGGCGGCCTCCGTTTCCGCGCGTTTCTGAAGCGTGTGATCCCTGACCGCCGCCAGGACCATGATCCCATCTTTGGTTGCCGCCGGGCTCAAACTGATTTCGACCGGGAATTCCGTGCCGTCCTTCTTGCGCCCGATGAGTTCGAGGCCTATTCCCATGGACCGTGTGCGCGGAGCGGCAAAGTAGTTTTCGCGATGGTTTTGATGGGCGTTTTCGTATTTTCCCGGCAGGAGAGACTCGACGGTCTGATTCGCCAATTCGGCTTGGGTGTAGCCGAACAGCTGTGCCGCCTGTTCGTTTGCAAACAAGATGTGGCCGTCCGCATCGGTCGCCACTATGGAATCTGGCAGAAAATCCAGCAGCCTTTCGAAACTGCTCTTGTCCTTGTCCCGCAACTGAATCATCGTCCCACCTTTCCAACCCTGATTCGTGCCAGGCCGAAGATCGGTCCGCAAGGGACAATAGTCCCCAATCCCCAGCCTGTGCCAAACTCCAGGAGGCCCGTTCGCCTCCTGATCAGTGATTCCTGAAGCACCCGAGATTAACCAATCTATTTTAGACCACCGCGCAGGTGCCTGCCAGAGCAGTTCTATTTGTACGAAAAACATGAACTATTTCGACGATTTCGCGTCTTAATATATAGGTTCCTTGGATCGTGTTATTGGGAAGGGGAACATTCACTGATCCGGCTGCCAGAGCTGGAAGAGCGGAATGTTCCCCTTTTGGATTTCAGGCAGGCATAAACCGTCTGGTGAACCGGCGTTTGAACACCCCGTAGAACCCCTTGGCGTACGACGGCGCCGCTCAAGGCGTCGATTTCGAGGCGCTTGCCTTGCTCCTCGTCTAGTTGCATGGAGGCCTTTTGCCCGGGCCCCAGGTTCAGGCATAACCCGTACTGCCGCTCCAAAATGGAAAGGGCCCCCACGGATCAACCGTGCGGGCCCTGGGTGGAATGTCCGTAAGGCCGGTCTATCTGACTTTGAACGTCTGGATATGACTCGACTTCTTAGAATTGCCTTTCGAGCGGATAGTTGCCAATATCAAGGCTCCTCCGATCAAGCCACCCACAAGTGCAAGTGCTGCCATTGTCTTATTCTCCTGGTATGAATTTGTGGTCCTGCCGCAAGCAAAGTGGCGCGGACCCCACGCTCTAAATTACGCCCCAACGCGGGAGAATTCAACTCAATTGGGGACTGTCCTCAGTTTCCCTCTGAAGCGCGCGTCTCTGACCAGCGCCAGAGTTCTCGACGCGCCCTGTGGTCATTGGCGGATTTGATCGATAACCTTGTGGACGGTGTCGAAGAGCGCAGCAGGCGTGAGATCTTCCATTTCCAAGGACAGAACTCCTTGCGGCGAAAAGGAGGCGTGCTTGTTGCGTGACACAAATCCGAGCAATTTCTGTGCGTTTACCTTGGATTCATCCACGAAGCGGAAAAGGACCTGGCCTCGGCTACGCTCGATTGCCTGGATCTGCAATTCCACCGCTTCCTGGCGCAACGCGGCATAGCTGAAGAGAAACTCGACGGGTTCAGGGTAGGGACCAAAACGATCGATCATCTCCTGGCGCAGGGCGCCGAGTTCGGCGACCTCGCGTGCCGAGGAGATGCGCTTGTACATGCGCAGCCGCTGGCTTTCGTCGGCGATGTAGGATGCGGGAATGCGGATATCGAGATTCAAATTGATAGTCGAAGAGATTTCGATTTCGGGCTTTTGCCCCCGCAATTCTTCCACTGTTTGTTCGAGCAGCTGGCAGTACAGGTCAAATCCTACCGCGTTGATGTGTCCATGCTGCTCGCCTCCGAGCATGTTCCCCGCGCCCCGGATCTCCAGGTCCAGAGCCGCCAAACGGAATCCCGTGCCCAGATCGCTGAATTCGCGAATCGCGGCCAGACGCTTGCGTGCCACATCGGAGAGCACCTCGTCGGAAGGGACCAGGAGGTAAGCATAGGCCCGGCGGTCCGAGCGGCCGACGCGCCCGCGCAGCTGGTAGAGCTGCGCCATGCCGTACAGATCGGCGCGGTCGATAATGATGGTGTTCACCCGCGGAATGTCGAGGCCGTTTTCGATGATGGTGGTGGCAACCAGAATGTCCAGTTCATCCTGAACAAACCGCAGCATGACCCTTTCGAGTTCGCGCTCCGCCATCTGCCCGTGAGCCACGCCGATGCGCGCCTCCGGCACGAGCTTCTGCACCATGGCGGCTACGCTGTGGATCGTTTCCACGCGGTTGTGCACGAAGTAGACCTGTCCGTTGCGCGCCAGTTCCAGTTCGATGGCGGAACGCACCACGTCCGCGCTGAATTTGAGCACCGAGGTTTGTATAGCCAGGCGATTCTTGGGCGGTGTTTCGATAGTGGACATGTCGCGCAGACCCATCAACGCCATGTGCAAAGTGCGCGGGATGGGCGTGGCCGTGAGCGTGAGCACGTCGACGCGCGTCTTCAGCGCCTTGAGCCGCTCCTTGTGGGCTACGCCGAAGCGCTGCTCTTCGTCCACGATCACCAGGCCTAGTTCCCTGAAAGCCACATCCTTGGATAGGAGCCGGTGCGTGCCGATGATGACGTCGATGCTTCCGGCCTCGAGATCCTCGATGGCCTTCTTCTGCTCCTTCGGACTGCGGAAGCGCGAGAGCAGCTCGATGCGCACGGGGAACGCGGTAAAGCGCTCGCGAAAGGTGGTGTAGTGCTGAAACGCCAGCACCGTGGTCGGCGCCAGAATCGCGACCTGTTTGCCGTCCATGACGGCCTTGAAAGCAGCACGCATGGCCACTTCGGTTTTGCCGTAGCCCACGTCGCCGCAAAGGAGCCGATCCATGGGCCGCGCCGATTCCATGTCGGTCTTCACCGCCACGATTGCATCGACCTGGTCTTGTGTCGGCTCGAATTCAAACGAGTCCTCAAACTCCCGCTGCCAGGAAGTGTCCGCGGCAAACGTGTGGCCCGGTGCCATATGGCGTTCGGCGTAAAGCTTCAAGAGCTCGCCCGCCATGTCGCGCATCGATTTCTTGATGCGGCTCTTAGTCCGTTCCCAGCTCGTTCCGCCCAGGCGGTCGAGCGCCGGATGCGCGCCGTCGACACTGCTGTATTTCTGGATTAAATCGAGCCGCTCCACCGGCACGTACAGCTTTGCATCGTCTTGGTACGTCAGGAGCACGAACTCCTTATTGCCTTGCTGAAAGTCGATCGACTTCAGCCCCTCGAACCGGCCGATCCCGTGATCGATGTGGACGACATAGTCCCCGAGCTTTACGTCTCTGAAATCGGATATGAAAAGTCGGTGCGCGCTTCTCGCGCGTCTGGGCGCGACACCTACTTCCGACTCGGCGAACAGGTCCGTTCCCGTCATTGCCCGCAACGACAGGGCGGGCAGGACAAATCCTGCGTGCAACGAACCGACGCCGAGCAATACGGCTCCATCGGCCGGCGCACCCGAATTGCCTGCAGAATCGTCGGCCCTGCATAAGTGAGCGGGAATTTCATACTCTTTGAGAATGTCGCGGACGCGCTCGGCCCGGCCCAGATTTGCGAAGAGAAACACGATCTGCTCACCTGCCTCGCGAAACTTCTGCAGGTCGGCGATCAGCTCGCGGATGTTGCCGTGGTACTTCCGCGTGCTTTGGGAGAAAAGGAAAAGCGATGGACTCCCGTCCTCCTCTTGCACGCTCAGCTCGTTTGCCTCCAGAAGGGGAAAACGCTCCAGCGCGGCTTGGAACTGATCGCATGTGACGTAGATCTCTTCCGGCGCGAGCACAGGCTTGCAAGCCTCCACACGATCGACGAAGCGCTCGTAAAGTTCCGCGTGGTATTTGGCCAGAGTCGCTTCCAACACTTCGCGATCGCAAAGAGCCAGGCGATATCCCCTGAGGTAGTCAAAGAGAGTGTGGTCGAGCGGATCGACTGCCGGCAGCATAAATTCGAACGCAGGGAAAAGTTCGCCTGCACAGGCTCTGGCCAGCTCTTCCGTGAGATATTTGTGGAAGGGCGCGCTCCAGCGCTGCGTCGCCTTTTCGGCCCACTGCTCCAGCTGGCGGCGCCGCACGCAGTATTCGCGCATCGGGATCAGGACTGCCCGGGCAATCACGGAAATGGATCGCTGCGTGTCGACATCGAACAGGCGCATCGACTCGATCCGATCACCGAAAAACTCGATGCGGACCGGATTGTCCATGTGGGGAGGATATACGTCGAGGATCCCGCCGCGCAGGGAGAACTCGCCGGGATCAGTCACCGGCTCATCTTCCTTGTATCCGGCCTCCTGCAAAAACTCACGCAGCAATTCGGGCGAGTAAGGCTGAGTCTTGTCGAGATCGAGACAATAGGACAGAAATCGTTGAGGGTTGTGTAGCCGAGTGGCCGCTGCCCTGACCGATGCCACCACCACTTTCAATTGGGGACTGTCCCCATTTGAATCATGCAGCAGCTCCCAAAGAGCTTGCGCTCGTGCGGCGGCAATATCGGCATGAGGCGACAAACCCCGGTACGGGTCGACTTCCAGGCTGGGCAAAAATATCACGCGCGGCGGCGCCGATGAAAGCATCCCGAAGAAAAACCCGAGCTCCTGGCTGAGGTTGCGCGCTTCTGTGTTCGTGGCCGTCAAAACCGCGACGGACCGCTGCTCCGCCAGGACCGCACGGGCGATCGCCAGTCCCTTGGCGCCGCCGACCAGTCCTTCGATTCTGAGCGTACGAATCCCCTGCTGCAGCCGCACCGACATTTCGTGCAGCGCGCCGCAGTCGGCTGCGCTCTCAAATACTTTCTTCAAGTGAAACACAATCTCGTCAACAGACGGTTTTCAAAAGAGGACTGCTCCGAAAATAACTCTTGGTGCCCTGGAGTCTTTGATTCTTGGAGGTTACCACTAAGACTCGAAGACTCTATGAACTACATCATTTACGCGCTTCATCCTGGTTTGCCGAAGTAGCTAAGGACCTTGTTTATGATGGCGCTGGTTGAAGTGCCTTCCACAAGCGGTATGGTGCGCACCACGCCGCCGGCGTTTTCCACTGTCTGACGGCCGACGATCTCAGTAATTCCCCAGTCCGCGCCCTTCACCAGCACATCGGGGACCAGCACATCAATGACTCGCTGCGGAGTAAGATCATCAAAGACAAAAACATAGTCGACACTGGAAAGCGCCGCAAGGATCTCAGCACGCTCGGCCTCGGGAATGATCGGGCGCCCCTTTCCCTTGAGCGTACGAACCGACGCATCGCTATTAAGGCAGACGACCAGCGCGTCACCCATGGCACGCGCCTGGTTCAGGTAGCGCACGTGCCCCGCGTGAAGCAAATCGAAACAGCCGTTCGTGAATACCAGCATCTTCCGTTCACGCCGCAGCTGCTCTCGAATCCGCATCATTTCTTCGAGTGACTTGATCTTCCGGACAGACATAGCGACGATCGAGGATAGCAAATGCACCGTCGCTCAGCAAGGCAACCCTGTGCGGATTCCGGGACGCAGACAGTTACAGGCCCCGAATTGGACGGCACCGATATGGCTCAAGGTACGAACCCTAAGGCATGACATTCGATCGCTGCCGCACGTGGACCTCGACATGGACCTGGACGTGGACGTGGTCAGATTTGTTCGACGTGAATCTTCGCAAGCTTGGCTGTTACCATATGCGGAGTACAAGAACGTCCAAGTCCAAGCCTAAGTCCAGGTCGAGGTCCACGAGGAGGCATTGGCTTAAGTGAACGTCTATGAGGCTCACGCCCCGGGCTTGCCGTATGATGCTACAATCTTGATCCAAATGAAGAATATCCAAGCTAGCTTCGGCCTCTCGCAGCACGCAGCACTCAACCTTCATTACTCGATGCTCGCAATTGTCCTGGCCGTTACGATTTCATGCAGTGGCGGCCGCGCGCCGGCGGTCATCGACGAGGTCGCGCACTACGACACCCTGGGCTGGGCACACGATGTTGCGATAGATGACGATTCGCTGTATGTATCGGATCGCCAGGGAGGTTATCTGATCTTCCATCGCGCCTCCGGCTGGGCCGCACCGAACATCTCTGCGCCGGTGAAGGATGTGATTTCGCTCGCACCCCACTCCGGCAGTCCCTTGTTGGCTTCTCGCTATGAAGGACTCGTGCTCATTGCTCCCGCCGGCCAGGTTGTGGCACGTCTGGCGAACGGCGACATTGCGAACGCTGCCGTGACCCGCGGTGAGCTTGCATTTGCGGCCTTTGGTTCTCACGGCCTGGTGATTGCTCGGGTCGGCCAAGCTCAGCTCAGCCTGTTGTCGGAGTTGTCCACACCCGGCTGGTCGCACGACGTCAAGCTCTGGGATGATCGTGCGCTGCTGGCGGACTGGAACTACGGCCTGCGCGTCGTCGATGTCAGCCGGCCGGAACGCCCCGTTGAAATCGGTGTTCTGCCTACTGCCGCAACTTCGATCTGCATTTCACTCGGAAGCTGGAACCATCAGACGATGGCCGCGGTCGCGCAAGGCCACGGCGGTGTTTCGCTCGTTGCTTTCGATCTCGCCGGGCACCCATCGCTCCTCGGGCACCATCCGCTCGGTCTCAATCCCTCGGATAAGCCGCATCCGGAGGCTGGCGGCTGGGCTCACGGCGTCGCATTGTGCGCGAACCATCTTTTCGTCGCTAACTGGAAACGGGGCCTCGCCATTCTCGATGTTCAGGATCCCCGTCATCCTCGTCTTCTCAGGGAATTGCCCACACGTGGAACTTCGCTGGGTGTCAAGGCTGAGATGGAGCCGGACGGCCGGATCCTGATTTATCTGGCAGATGGAGAGGAAGGGCTGAGGATCTTACGATTTGATCCGCGCCCCTGGCGATAGAAATCGTATGTGATATTGTTTTCAGGATGTCCCATCAAAGGAGTGCAAAATGCCGTGTCCCATGTGTCAGAAAAAACACCCGTTCACCGTCGACCAGGCATTGACAAGCCTTGCCGGCACTTCTCGCCGCCTGCAGCGGCTCGCTGAAAAGTTCAGTTCGAAACAGGCTTCAGCACGTCCCGCGCCCGACAAGTGGTCCGCTAAGGAGATCATCTGCCATCTGGCAGATTGCGAGCTGGTCTATGGCATGCGATATCGAAAAATCGTCGCCGAACGCAAGCCCTCGCTGGTGCCGTTTGATCAGGATGCATGGGCGGGCAACCTGCAATACAGGCGCCAGCCGCTGAAAGGCTCGCTTGCCACATTCCTGGCGCTGCGCGCCGGCCACCTTGCGATGTTCAAAGCGCTTCCAAAATCGGCGTGGAACAAAAAGGGGCAGCACCAGGAGTATGGGGCGCTCTCATTGAAACAGCTCGTGGTGCATATCGCAGATCACGACCGCAACCACGTCGCCCAGGTAGAACGGCTCACACGGTGAAGAAAAGTGCCGAGATCGGTGCCAAGCAACTATTTCACCAATCTCGGGGACGGCTCCGTTTTCCGGTTATGGCCTGGAATCGGTGAAATAGTTGCCTGACACCGATCTTGTCACTTGAAGTAGGCGGCCAGCTGGTGCGCGGCCTCATGCACAGTGCTCTCGTCTTCGCCTTCCACCATTACGCGCGCGAGCCTTTCGGTTCCGGAGTACCGCAGAAGAATGCGGCTGCGCACGCCCAGTTTTTCCCTGTAGGCCTCTTCCGTGTCGCGCAGCCCTTCGATGTTCTCGAACGGGACCTTTTCGCTCACTCGTACGTTCACGAGAACCTGGGGAAAGCGCTTGACCGGACGGCATAGCGCAGCCAGATCGTGATTTTGAGCTTCCATGATTTCGAGCACCTTCAGTGCCGTGAGCAGGCCGTCGCCCGTACGCGCGAGGTGCGTCATGATGATGTGGCCGGACTGCTCACCGCCGAACGTGGCCCCGAGGCGGAGCATTTCTTCGAGCACATAGCGATCACCCACCGACGTGCGTGCCAAGCGAAAGCCAAGATCCTCGAGCGCGACTTGCAGACCCAGGTTCGCCATGACGGTTCCTACAATCGTCCGCGGAGTGTCTTCATCGTGTGCATAGCGCGCGAGCAGGAAGAGCACATCATCGCCGTCGCGCACGGCGCCCTCGGCGTCCACGAACATCGCTCGGTCTGCATCTCCGTCAAAAGCGATTCCGAGCTCGGCCCTGCGCGCCAAAACTTCCTTTTGCAGCGCACCGAGGTGGAGCGCGCCCGCGTGGCGATTGATGTTGCGCCCGTCCGGCTGGCAATGAATGGCGTACACGTAGGCGCCCAAGCTGGTCAAAAACGCCGGAGCGATGTTTGAGAGCGAGCCGTGTGCGCAGTCCACAACCAGGCGCATTCCCTGGAGGTGGAAGCCGGGAGCGACACAAGTGCGGAGATAGTCCGTGTACAACCGCTGATAGTTTGTCGCGACGGACGGGTCGAAACCGGGAATCTCAGGATCCAGGCCAAAACCCGCCGGCGCCGCCCGCGTGCACGAGAAGATTTGGTTTTCCAACTCATCTTCAATGGCATCGTTGAATTTGATTCCTTCAGAAGAAAAGACCTTGATTCCGTTGTCATGGTACGGATTGTGTGAAGCGCTGATCATGATACCGGCCTGGGCCTCTACCTTCTGCGCCAGAAACGAAACCGCCGGCGTGGAGACAACTCCACAGGGTTCGGCGATCCCTCCGGCGTCTGAGATCGCGCGGCGGAGCAAGCTCTCGATCCAGGGTCCCGAAATGCGTGTATCCCGTCCGATCAGCAGATGTGGGTGCTCATGCAACGCTTTGAGATAATGTGTAAGGCAATAACCAATTCTGTAGACGTCGTCGCGGTCGAGCGGCGCTTCGCCGGCAACTCCACGGATCCCATCCGTTCCGAACAGCTTCCCCATCATTTCTTCCTTATCTTGCGGAGCGCATCGATGCGGTGCAACTCGACTTCCTCCGGGTTGATCTGTGCGATCACGATCCCTGCTCCGAGATCGCCGATCAGTTCTACTTCAGGCTTCGCCGACATTCGCTTATCGGCAGGCTCGGAATTCGGCGCGGAAACCGTCGCCCGGAAATCGCTTGCGGCAATGCGTCCCTTGAACGTCATGGGCACCAGCACGCTAACAGAGACGTAAGCCGGACTCACCACAAGATTCGGGCCGTCGAGAACGGTCACAGGAATCCTGATCCTGTGCAACTCGCGATGCGGACCCAGTTCTAAGTCCACCTTAACCTGTCCTGCCAAACCAGTATGCATATCGTCAGCCAGTGGCGCTAAATTCACAGTTGATTGAAACGAACGGCTTTGCCCCGAAATGCTGACAGGGTCGGTTTCAGCCTCTTTCACGGTGTTGACTCTGGATTGAGGCCCGCTGATGCGCACGTGGCTCGGAAGACAGGCCCATCTGTACATATCGACCCCCGGCGCTGGAGTCCCTTCTATCGGAACCTTGACCGGCACATCCTTGGAAACGACTTTCTCGAGCACAAGCCTGAGCATGGCCGGACTTACCTGCACCGCCCGCAGGCCGGATGCCGAACCCAGCCGGACCGAGTCAACCGTCAGAGGGATCGTCTGACCTCCTTCACCAGCCGACTGGAGATCAACATCGTAGGAAATGTCCGCCGGGGCGCCTGGCAGGATGGTTCCTTCCAAGGTGACCTCCACAGACTTCGGCTGCTCATTCACGATCACCATGTTGTTCGGGATCTTCACGGTCAACGGTACCTGAAGGACTCGTTCCCCTTCGCTCCCTCGAATCACAAGCCAGAGTGCATAGGCAAGAAGAAGGGCGGTAAGCTTGAACCACCAGTTCGTGAGCAGGATTTCGCGCAACAATCGGGTCGCCTTCATGACACTTCCTGCCGCTTCTGCAGCGTTTCACCCGCTGCGCCTGCCTGCTGTCCCGCCATGGCGGCCTGTAGAAGCCTGCGCAGCCCGGCGCCGTCTAAGTTGCGCGTGATCTTTCCTTCCAGCGCCGCGGAGATGATTCCAGTTTCCTCGGAAACGATGATGGCGATCGCATCGGTCTCCTCCGTGATCCCGATTGCCGCCCGGTGGCGCGTCCCCAATTCCTTGCTGAGGTGCGGATCCAACGTCAAGGGAAGAAAGCAGCCGGCGGCGATGATCCGATCCTGCTGGACGATCACGGCACCGTCATGGAGCGGGGTGTTCGGGCTGAAGATCGTGACCAGGAGGTCGTACGTGGGAACGGCGTCCAATTCAATCCCGCTCTCCGCATAATTCTTGAGCCCGATGTTGCGTTCGACGACAATCAGGGCGCCGATCTTCTTCGAGGCCAGCGTGGTCGCGGCGAGTATGATCTCTTCGAAGTCATGTTGATGAGCGCTCCTGCGGTACGCGCCGAACACCGGGGAGCCGCCGATGCGCGCAAGGCCGCGCCGGATCTCATTCTGATAAAGCACGATGACGGCAAACACCAGGTAGGTGAGCAGATTTGCGAACAGCCATTCCAGCGTGCGCAGGCGATAGTACCGGGTCAGCGAATAGAATCCCAGCAAAACCACGATGCCCAGGGTCATCTGCGCCCCGCGAGTTCCGCGCAGCAGCAGGAGCAGGCGGTAAATGAGAAAGGCTACGATTACAATGTCGACAAAGTCGCGGACCGTGGAGGGAAAGTATCGCGATAATCCTGAAAGCAGGCCGAGATCCAGGGTCACTCGCTCACCCTTTCGTTGAGGAGCGCGTCGGTAACGCGCGCTACGTCCCGCATCGCCCCGACATCGTGGACGCGCACGATGTGGGCGCCGCAGAGAATGGATATGGCTACGGTCGCGGCCGTGCCCCAGACACGGTCCGCATTCGGATTCGAGAGGATCCTGCCGATAAACGATTTCCGCGACGTGCCGATCATGATCGGGAAACCCAGACTCGCCAGGCGATCCAGATTCCGCAGGATCTCCAGATTCTGGCTTGCAGTCTTGCCGAAGCCAATTCCCGGATCCAGAATGATCCGCTCTCGATCCACTCCGAGCGACTCGGCCCAGCCGGCCGCTTTACCGCCCCATTCTTCCAGGTCTCCGAGGATGTCCCTGCTGGGAAGCATCTTCTGCATCGTGCGCGGTTCGCCTCGCATGTGCATGAGGATGACGCCGGCGCCGCAGGAAGCTGCCGCCCTCCCCAACGCGGGATCTTTTCTCAGAGCCGACACATCATTCACCAGCGCGGCGCCGCATTCCAGAGCGGCTCTGCCAACCTCGGACTTTGATGTGTCTATCGATATCGGCAGAGGGTACTTGCCGGCAAGCGCGGCCAGCACCGGCATCACCCGGCTCAATTCTTCCTCGACGCTCACTCCCTCTGACCCGGGGCGAGTGGATTCCCCGCCGATGTCCAGAATGTCGGCGCCTTCCTCCGCAATGCTCCACGCGCGGTCCACGGCGCGGGCGGCATCGAAAAAGGCGCCCCCGTCGGAAAATGAATCCGGCGTGACGTTAAGAACTCCCATGATCAGAGTTCTGGATCCAAGGTCCAGCACCTTGTCACGGGCGATGATCTGAACCTGCTTCCGGGAGCCGGCGTAGGGCATGCTTCGGAGACCGCGATGTCCCGCGCCCTTGCCGGGCAGCGGTGAGGTTGCCTCTTGTTAGTCTGTCCGCGTTCTTCAAAACCGGAAAGGCCCGTGACAGAGATCACAGCTCGACCAGTAGGCCGCAACCAAATGTGATCGACCGAGCCTGATTCCCGATTCGAGATTCGAAATTCGAGATTGGGAATTTCGAATCTCGAATCTCGAATCTCGAATTTGGCATCGAATGTTCACGCCGGCGCCGGCTTACCCTTGGGATTGATAAGCTGCGGTAACGGCCCGTGAGGGGGTGCGGTTTTTTCCTTGGCCGGGCTTTCCTCCGAGTCCGCGGTAGCCGCGGCTTTTGGCTTCGCCAGCGGCTGGCCCTTTATGATCGCCTCGATTTCCCAGCTGTCGAGCGTCTCGTACTCCAGCAGCGCTTCCGCCAGCCGGATCAAGCCTTCTTTGTTCGACTCCAGGCAGTTCCAAGCGCGCAGATAGCCTTCTTCCACGATCCGCTTCACTTCCCGATCGATCTGTATCGCAGTATCTTCGCTGTAGTCTCTGTGCTGCGCGATCTCACGGCCCAGGAATATCTGTTCTTCCTTTTTTCCAAACGACAGCGGGCCCATGAGCGGGCTCATGCCCCACTCGGTCACCATCTTGCGCGCCCTCTCCGTGGCTACCTCGATATCGTTGGCAGCACCCGTGGTGTCCGTGTTCAGGAACATCTTTTCCGCGCATCGGCCTCCCATCAAAATGCCGATCTGCCCCTCGATGAATTCTCTCGTATAATTGTGCTTGTCGTCGACCGGCAACTGCTGGGTCAAGCCCAGTGCCATGCCGCGGGGAATAATCGTCACCTTGTGCAGCGGGTCGCTTCCCGGCGTCAAAAGGGCAACCAGCGCATGCCCGGATTCGTGATAGGCCGTTACCTTCTTTTCACTCTCGGTGATGACCATGGACTTGCGCTCCTTGCCCATAAGTACCTTGTCCTTGGCCCCTTCAAAATCCGACATCACCACCAGTTTTCGGTTGTAGCGTGCCGCGTTCAACGCCGCTTCATTCACGAGGTTGGCCAGAGCGGCGCCGGAGAAACCGGGAGTCCCGCGCGCGACAACCGATACATCAACGTCGTCCGCGATAGGGATCTTGCGCGTGTGAACCTTGAGGATCCCCTCACGTCCGCGGATATCCGGCAGCGGTACCACAACCTGCCTGTCGAAGCGGCCTGGCCGCAGAAGCGCCGGATCGAGGACGTCCGGCCGGTTGCTCGCCGCGATCAGAATCACGCCGTCGTTCGACTCGAATCCGTCCATCTCAACCAGCAACTGGTTGAGCGTCTGCTCCCTCTCGTCGTGTCCGCCGCCCAGGCCGGCCCCGCGATGCCGCCCGACAGCATCGATCTCGTCGATGAAAATGATGCAGGGCGCGTTCTTCTTTCCCTGCTCAAACAGGTCGCGCACCCGGCTGGCGCCGACCCCGACGAACATCTCCACGAAATCCGATCCGCTGATGGAGAAGAAGGGGACGTTCGCTTCGCCGGCGATCGCCCGCGCCAACAGCGTCTTGCCTGTCCCGGGAGGTCCCATCAGCAACACCCCTTTCGGGATGCGGCCGCCAAGCTTCTGGAACTTCTGGGGTTCCTTCAGAAACTCGATAATCTCAGTGAGTTCTTCCTTTGCCTCTTCGACTCCCGCCACATCCTTGAAGGTCACCTTCTTCTGCTGGCTCGACATCAGCCGCGCCCGGCTCTTGCCGAACGATAAGGCCTTATTGCCGCCGCTCTGCATCTGTCGCATCAGGAAAATCCAGAAACCGATAATGAGGATAAAGGGAAGCCAGGAGGAAAGAAACACGTACACCAAGGAGGAATTTGTGGTCTTTTCAATCTTTACAGCAACTCCGTTCTGAACCAGTTCCTTTCCCAGATCCAAACCCTGATCGCCAGGAACTACGGTCTTGAATTTCTTGTTGTTGGCGTCTGTCCCTTCGAGATCCTCGCCAGAGATCGTGACGGACTTTATTTGCTTCGCCGTCATGTCGTGGTAAAAGGTCGAAAAGTCGCGCTCCTCGACACTACCATCCTTTACGCTGTAAAAGACCTCCCACAGCACGACCAGAGAGACTACGACGGCCAGCCACAGAAGGATATTCTTAAGATTGGTACTCAAATTACCGACCTCCCATGGGCATCCTCGCGCCTCGCAGGCAAATCCTGATCATATATCGTGCCATGGATTTAGGCGACGAAACCCTCGGCGTCCATTATACCAGATGCATCAAAGGGTTTCCTAGCCATACCCGGCCCCGCTTCCACTAATCTATCGTCTTTAGACGTCAAAACCAGAGGATATGTTTCCTCGCTTTTTGTCAGAAACCGCAAAACACAGAGAGAATTACGACTTACGAGGGTCGCTGTTGCACATTAAGCTTCGTCGCTCTTCACCTGTCGTGCCTCAAGGAGAATAGATCGGCGGAAGCCGGCATCAGCTCTATATAATTTTGCGGGTTTGAATCCGGGGATCCAGATGACTGCCTCCCCGGCAGCAACCATGGGGACGGTTAATCGGACCGCGAACGGAATTCGCGCCGCCAGCAGCATCCTTTTTACTTTGCGGTGACCCGAGCCGCCGTAGCGGTCGCCCGGCAGCCGCGAGCGGACGGTCAAGGTGGAGGGGAGAGCATTAAGGTCGAGGAGGGCGTAGGCGCCTTCATCCCGCGGTTCCGCATTCGAGGACGAATCCTCGAGGACAGTCGCGGTGATCTCGAGCTCTGCCTCGGGAATGCGACATCGGCCGGGCAGTGGGAGCTCGTATCGATACTCCGCGTGCCATTCGTGCTTCCTCTTCCGCAGTTCCAGGTTTCCCAGGTTATTCATGGCGGATATCGCTCGGGGCAGCTCGATTCGCTTGCCGCTTTGCCCGAGCCGGCAGAGCTGGAGAATATCCTCTATGTGAACGGAGCCGATGTCGCGGAGTGATCCCAGCAGCTCACGCAACGCACGCCGCACGATCTGATGGCACAGCGCAGGGTGCAACTGGAAGAGCTCTTGCGCCGGCATCGCGATTCCGTCCTCGAGTGGGATGCGCAACCTCTCCCAAAGCCGGCCGGCCTGGGTTTCGAGGAAATCGTGGATTGCACTCTCAAAACTCGCCTCTCTGGCCAACGTTTCTATGAGACGCGGATTGAAATGCTTTTCCAGGTACGGCATCAGCTCGTGCCGGACCCTGTTTCTCCGATAATGCAGATCCTGATTGGTCGCATCCTCTCGGTATTCGGCCTGGCGCCGGGAAAGATACTCCAGAACCTGGGCGCGCTCACACTCGATCAGCGGACGAATCAGCCCGCCGCCGCTGACGGCGTGGATTCCCCCGAGCCCGCCGGGACCACTTCCCCGCAGTAAGCGAAGGAGGACGGTTTCGGCCTGGTCATTGAGAGTATGGCCGGTCGCGATCTTGCCGGCATTCACGCGCGCGGCGGTTTCGCGCAGAAAATCATAACGCGCCTCACGCGCCGCCTCTTCGAGATTCCGCCCGTCCGCTGCGGCGCGCGCCCTTACGTCAACGCAGGCGGAGACGAAGGGCAATCCGAAGCGGGCGCTTGCTCCGCGCACGAACTCCTCGTCCCCGGTTGCCTCCGCGCCGCGCAGGCAGTGATTGAGATGAGCCACGGTGAGCGTCATATCCATGCGCGGCGCGAGATGATGCATGCAGATCAAGAGCGCCATGGAATCCGCACCGCCTGAAACAGCGACCAACACGTGCTCGCCCTGTTCAAGCATCGCGAATTTCCGGATTGTCCGCAGTACCTGCGGTTCCAGAGCCGCGGATCGAGTTCGATTCCTCATAGTCTCGTTAATTTGTACCATTAAGAGCTATCAGGTGTCAGCCCTCAGGAAGCAGCAAGCTGTCATTCAGACAGTGACAAGGCCCGCAAGCATTCCGAAACTTGACCTCGGTTGCGGCGTCTGAATCGCAGCATCAGCAAACAGGGGCGCTGGCAGCTCTTGGCTCTACGCTGTATAATTTGCGATTCACGCAGTATCGGACCTGAATCCAGGAGGCTTCAATGTCATTTCCGGCGACACGATTGAGGCGGACGCGAATGAACGAGGCGCTCCGCGGCATGGTGCGAGAGACGCATTTGTCTCCGAGCCAGCTCATCTTTCCCATGTTTGTGTGCCCGGGCAGAGGCGTAAAGAAAGAGATTGGCTCGATGCCGGGCAATTACCAATGGTCGGTGGACACACTGATCGAGGAGGCGCGTTCGATCAAGTCGCTGGGCATTGCGGGCGTCATTCTGTTCGGGATCCCCGAGGCCAAAGATGACCGCGGGTCCGGCGCCTACGACGATCAGGGCATCGTGCAGCAGGCGGTGCGCGCTATCAAGCGAGAGGTCAAGGACCTTGTGGTGATTACGGATGTCTGTCTCTGCGAGTACACCAGCCACGGTCATTGCGGGCTGGTGGATGGCGACGAGATTCTAAATGATCCCACGCTCGATCTGCTGGCCAAAATGGCTCTTTCGCACGCTGAGGCAGGGGCGGACATCGTGGCGCCTTCGGATATGATGGACGGCCGCGTGGCCGCGATTCGGGCCACCCTGGATGGCCACGGCCGGTCAAACACGCCGATCCTCTCATACGCGGTGAAGTATGCGTCCGGCTACTACGGGCCGTTCCGCGAGGCCGCGGAATCCGCTCCGGCATTCGGCGACCGCCGCAGTCATCAGATGGATCCGGCGAATGCGCGGGAAGCCTTCCGGGAGGTGGAGCAGGATCTCGAGGAAGGCGCGGACATCATCATGGTAAAACCGGCGGGGCCATACCTGGACATCATCCGCAGGTTGCGCGAGCGTCATTCGGTTCCTCTGGCTGCCTATCAGGTCAGCGGCGAGTTCTCCGCACTGATGGCGGCGGGGCGACTCGGCTGGCTCGATCTGCCGCGGGTCATGATGGAGTCGCTGATCGGAATCCGCCGCGCGGGCGCTGACATTATCCTGACCTATTTCGCGAAAGAAGCAGCTAAACTGCTGTGAAGAGGAGCGAAACTGTATATCCTTCGTTAGTCGGCCTTGATTCTCACGGGGTGATCGGTGGGTAAACATTCAAAGGAACTATTTGTCCGAGCGAACCAATGTGTTCCGGGCGGCGTGAACAGCCCGGTGCGCGCATTTCGGAGCGTGGGTGGAGATCCTCTCTTCATTCGCTCGGGGCGGGGATGCCGCATCACGGATGTCGATGGCGTTTCCTATATCGATTACGTGGGTTCGTGGGGACCGCTGATCCTGGGTCACGCGCCCGTGCCCGTGAAGAGCGCGCTGCACGCCCAGCTCTCCCTCGGCACCAGTTTCGGCGCCCCGACGGAAAATGAAGTCATCCTTGCCGAAATGATCCATGAGGCCGTGCCTTCGATCGAAAAGGTGCGTCTAGTCAATTCGGGTACCGAGGCGACCATGAGCGCGATCCGGGTCGCGCGCGCGTTCACCGGCCGCAGTCGGATCATCAAGTTTGACGGCTGCTACCATGGCCATGCGGACGGGCTTTTGGTCAAGGCCGGATCGGGCGTTGCGACGCTGGGATTGCCGGACAGTCCCGGAGTTCCGGCGGAAGCATCCGCGCTCACGATTTCCCTTCCCTACAACAACGCGGATGTGGTGCAACAAGCCCTTGAGCATTACCGCTCCGAAGTCGCCGCGGTGATTGTGGAGCCGGTTGTAGGCAACATGGGCACCGTGCCGCCGGCGAAGGGCTTCCTCCAGCGGCTGCGCAAGCTCACGCGCGAGCACGGCACCCTGCTGATCTTCGACGAGGTGATGACCGGCTTCCGGCTGGCGTACGGCGGAGCGCAGGAGCTGTATCGGGTCAAGCCGGATCTGACTTGTCTGGGGAAAATCATTGGCGGCGGCCTGCCCGTGGGCGCATACGGAGGCAACCGCGCAATCATGAGCTGGGTAGCGCCCCAGGGGCCGGTCTATCAGGCCGGCACGCTTTCGGGGAATCCGCTGGCGGTGGCGGCCGGTATCGCTACCCTGCAGGCGCTCAAGAAGCCCGGTGCATACTCTCAGCTCGAGGAGCGGACGGCAAGGCTCGAGGAGGGATTGCGCGATGCAGCGCTCGGCACCGGCGCGATCGTTCAGATCAACCGCGTCGGATCGATGTTCACGGTCTTTTTTACGTCGACGAAGGTGACCGATTACCAGACCGCGCGCACCAGCAACACGGAACGGTACGGCAGGTTTTTCCACGCGCTCCTGGATCGCGGTGTCTATCTGGCTCCATCGCAATTCGAGGCGTGTTTTGTTTCCCTAGCTCACACTCGCAAGGACATCGACGCTACAGCGCGCGCCGCTGCCGAGGCCTTTGCCGTCTGACCGCCCCAACTCAACAACGAACAGCTAAAAGCTAACAGATAATCGCGATTTACCGTCAAATGGCGTTACTCGCGCTTTTGCTTGCTTTTGCCGCCGGCATTTTCACGTGGACGAGGAGGATTTTCATGCCATCGACTTTGTCGATGAAGAACTCCAGATCCTGGTAGCGGACGCTCTCGCCAATGTGCAGCAGCCGTTCGGTCCGGGTTTGGAGAAACCCTGCGAGTGTTGTGTACTCTCTCGATTCCGGTATCATGACACTCGCCGTTTTCAATTGGGGACAGTCCCCAATTGAAACGAGGAACCGGTTGAAATCCCGCACAGGCAGGTTGCCCGCGACCGAGTAAATGTTAGGTCCCAGCTCATGAATCGGTTCGGCCTCGGTGTCGTGTTCGTCGCGGATTTCACCGACGATCTCCTCGAGCAGGTCTTCGAGTGTGATGATGCCATCCACGCCGCCAAACTCGTCAACCACGATTGCCATGTGCAGATGCATGGATTGCATCTGCCGGAGCACCGGTTCCAGGCGGGCGGTATCGGGCACAAAGTGGACCGGCCGCAGCAGAACCTGCAGGTTGATCTCGCCGGGACGCTGCATGTGCTGCAGCAGATCCTTGACGTAGAGAATCCCAACCACGTTATCGAAGCTCTGGCGGTAGACGGGAATGCGGGAGTAGTTCGTCTTTTTGAAAATCGAAAGGACTTCAGGAATGGGATCGTCGATATCGACAGCCGTCACGTCGGTGCGAGAAATCATGATCTCGCGCACCTGGGTGTCGCCGATCTCGAAGATATTGTGCAGCAGCTCTTTACGATCTTCCGCCATGACCGCGCCCGGTGAGCTTGCGATGATGGACCGGATCTCGTCTTCGCTGAGCACGTGGGCAAACGGACTGGCGACCGTGGAGAATCCCACCAGCCTGGCGAGTCGATTCGCGATGAATGCCACGAGTGCCGCTATCGGAGACAGGATCCAGATGAAAATCTGCAGCGGCCACACCAGCTTTCGCGCCGTCTCTTCCGGACGGCTCACGGCGATAATCTTGGGGGTCAATTCGCAGAAGATGAGGATGACGATGGTCAAGATGACCGACGACGCCAAAGCGATCGCCTGAAACTTGCCGGGCGGCGCATAGGTGGCGGCAATGTAGGTGACCAGCGTGGCGGCGGCGATATTGGCGAGGGTGTTGCCGAACAGGATAACGCCGAGAAGCCGGTCGGGATTGGCCATGATGCGTTTGATGAACTCGGCGCGCCGGTCCCCTGTTTCCGCCAGGAATTTGAGGCGCAGGCGGCTGACAGTCGTCAGGGCAGTCTCCGAGGCAGAGAAGAAGATCGCGAGGGCGAGGAAGAAGACGAGCAGAGTGAAATAGGTTGCTGGCGAATGCAATGGGTTAGGCGGTAGCCTTCACCGATCGTGCATAGGCTTCGGCTAGCGATTTGTCTATGTGATCTTCCACTGTTTTTTCACTGACGCCCCTGACTGTGGCCACTTCACTGACAATAAGCTGCTTGGCGCGGTCGAGCATGCGCTTTTCGCGGAACGAGAGGTTCTTCCTGAAACTGAGGTAGACCAGGTTCTTGAGGACCTCCGCCACTTGAAAGATGGAGCCGGTGCGCATCTTGTCGCAATGTTCTTTGTAGCGGCCCTTCCAGTCGGAGGCGGGTTCGAAAAAATCCTCTTCGAGGACCTTAAAGAGCCCGTCGCAATCCGTCTTGCGAATGATTTTGCGCAAGCCGACGCTCTTGACGTTGGCGGTTGGAACCATCACAAGCGAAGCATTGGAGTGAATTCTGAGCATGTAGAATTCTTCTGGAACTCCATTTACTGGACGATTTATGACCTCTTCTACGATTCCGACACCATGGTTTGGATAAACAACTTTTTCTCCAACACGAAATTCCATAGAATCCTCCGGGGACTCTTCTATTTTACCGGAATCGTTCCCCTTAGTCAAAATAACCACCTGGGGCACAGGTGCGCTCTGCGGAAAACGAAACTGGGGACGGCAACCATTTTCGCCGGGAGAATTCTGTGGGTTCGAAACCGAATGGCGAAAATGTTAGCTGTCCCCAATTTCAGGATTGCGGCGTTTGATTGACTCCGGCAAGTGGATTAAGCTACCATTCGGCGCCCGCGCCAAGCAGGCGCCGGTTCTGCATTACGTCGTCAGTGCCGAAGTGGCGGAATTGGCAGACGCACAGGACTCAAAATCCTGCGACCCTTGCGGTCATGAGGGTTCGACCCCCTCCTTCGGCACCACCTCAAACCCGCGTCGTTAGCGGGTCTTTGGGCATTCAACCTCCTCCGATGCTTCCCGTTGATGTCCTCAGAATACTCCAACTGTGCCCAAAACTGTGCCCGCGACAAACCAATAACAACCAACTCCAGCCAAGATGGAACGGAACCTGCAGTTGTCATAGGACGGCTGTAGGCTCAGGGCTCGGACGGACCTGCTGGATGGATCTGTGAGGAGGGCAGACGAGCGGACGCCTTGGCATGGAGATCCGCCGGAAAGGCGGCTCGTTCGTTTTGTCCGCTCGCCAGCTCACGTTTCCCAGATCAGGACTCGAGAGAGGCTCCTGTATCGACAACCACACGGTCGTTCTGTTCGAGCAAGGCGATGAGCTCTCGGCCTCGCGCACCGGGGATTCCGGCTTCCGTTTTCTCCTCGTTTCCGGAAAACCCCTTGGCGAGCCCATCGCCTGGCAGGGCCCGATCATCTTGAACGCCCAGGCGAAGCTCCGAACAGCCTTCCGCGAATACCTGAACAGCACGTTCATCAAGCACCCCTAGCCGTCTCCCCGGACGTTCGGCGCCTGAGGCAAATTCCGGACTTTTCAGCCGCAGATCCCCTGTCGTGACGCGGTGAGTTATCGTCAAGACCCTCTCCATGGTGACGTCCGGGCGCGAGGTCGCACACAAATGAGGGCGACACGGACCTCCGGCACATGTCCCTGTTATTGCAGATCCCGGTCAAAATGATTAAGCTGGGAAAAACCCCGGGGGACAACCATGACGATGACAAGCCGTGAGCGGCTGGCCGCCGCCCTCAACCACAAGGAGCCCGACGCGATCCCCGTCGACTTCAACGGCACGGCCGTTACCGGCATGCACGTTGCCTGCGTCATCGGCCTGCGCGAGCACTACGGGCTCGAAAAGCGCCTGGTCAAGGTCCACGAGCCCTACCAGATGCTGGGTTGGATCGACGAGGACCTCCAGCGCGTCCTCGGTCTCGACGTCGAGGGGGTTTGGGGACTCGAAACGATCTTCGGCTTCCGGAACGAGAACTGGAAGCCCTGGCGCATGGACGACGGCCAGGAGGTCCTCGTCTCCGAGCGCTTCCAGGTGACGAAGGACCCGAACGGCGACACGTTGATCTACCCCAAGGGAGACAGGACCGCCCCGCCCTCCGGCCGCCTGCCGAAGAACGGCTTTTTCTTCGACACCATCATTCGCCAGGAGCCGATCGACGAGTCCCGGCTCGACCCCGCCGACAACCTTGAGGAGTTTGGGCCGATTTCGGATGCAGCCCTCGATCATTTCGACGAATCGAGCCGCCTCGCCGCGGGCACCGGCCGGGGCGTCATCGCCAACTTCGGCGGCACGGCCCTCGGCGACATCGCCCTCGTGCCGGCGCCGTTCCTCAACCACCCTAAAGGTATCCGCGACATCGAGGAATGGTACATCTCAACCCTGACCCG
>Ga0187882_1000495_pt1 | contig 43195 bp, 41 predicted proteins | sample June2016WEW_19_1_3_FD_132991 | JGI IMG/M metagenome (GOLD analysis project Ga0187882, IMG submission 132991) | Peatland microbial communities from SPRUCE experiment site at the Marcell Experimental Forest, Minnesota, USA - June2016WEW_19_150 | ecosystem: Environmental > Terrestrial > Soil >... | reverse complement strand
GTGATTCAGTTCTTAGTGCACGAGCGGTCCGACAATGTGGGGGTGGCAACGGTAGACATCAAGGCCGGAGAGGTCGCGAAGGGGTTGTTCATGGACACGCAGGCGCCAGTGAAGGTGAGAGCCCTCACGGCGATCCCGCTCGGCCACAAGGTTGGGCTGCGGGACCTCAAGATGGGAGACACGGTGATCAAGTACGGGCACGACATCGGCCGGGTGACGGCTACCATCCAGGTGGGCGAGCACGTCCACATCCACAATCTCAGGACGAAGAGGTGGTAGCGATGAACACGCCAAAGATCCTGGGGTATCGCCGCGAGAACGGCCGGGTGGGGGTGCGGAATCACGTGGTGATTCTGCCGCTGGATGACCTGTCCAATGCCGCCTGCGAGGCCGTGGCCAACAACATCAAGGGGACCCTGGCCATCCCCCACCCCTACGGGCGGCTGCAGTTTGGGGAGGACCTGACACTCTTCTTCCGGACCATCATCGGTGCGGGGGCAAACCCCAACGTGGCGGCCGTGGTGGTGATCGGCATCGAGCCGGAGTGGACGGAACGCGTGGTCTCGGGCATCGCGCAGACGGGAAAACCCGTGAAGGGGTTCGCGATTGAGCGCCATGGGGACCTCCAGACCATCGCCGAGGCTTCCCGTCAGGCCAAGGAATATCTGCAGCGCGCCTCGGAGCTGCAGCGGACCGAGTGCTCTCTGGACGAACTCTACATCTCCGTCAAGTGCGGCGAATCAGACACCACCTCCGGGCTGGCGTCCAATCCCACGGTGGGCAATGCCATCGACAAGCTCGTCGCGATGGGCGCCACCACCAGTTTCGGCGAGACCTCCGAGATCACCGGCGCGGAGCTGGTATGCAAGGAGCGGGCGGCGACGCCCGCGGTGGGCGAGGCCTTCATGAAGGCGTGGACAGCGTACAACGATCTCATTGTGAGTCACAAGACCGACGACCTCTCCGGCAGCCAGCCCACCCAGGGGAATATCCGGGGGGGCTTGACCACCATTGAGGAAAAGGCCTTTGGGAATCTGCAGAAGATCGGGAAGCAGGCACGCTACGTGGGCGTGCTCAAGCCGGCCGAGGCGCCGCGGGGCAAGGGCTTGTGGTTCATGGACACCTCGTCGGCGGCGGCCGAGGCGGTGACCCTGTGGGCGGCCTCCGGGGCGGTGGTGCACCTCTTCCCTACCGGACAGGGCAATGTGATCGGCAATCCCATCCTGCCGGTGATCAAACTCTCGGCCAACCCGATCACGTGCCAGACCATGAGCGAGCACATCGATCTGGACGTGTCGGCCATCCTCCGGGGCGAGATGACCTTGGATCAGGCCGGGGACAAGCTCCTTGATCTTATCGTGCGGACCGCCAACGGGCGCCTCACGGCCGCCGAGGCTCTCGGCCACCGGGAGTTCGTGCTGACGAAGTTATTCATCAGTGCATAACACTACTGTCCGGTTGAGGTTCTAGATAAACGCTCCAACCTGTGTGCTGGCAAGTAGTTACAGGATCACATGACTGTTTTCGACTTCAGATCTCTCGTAGCCTTCGGCCACTATTGCGACGAAAATGGCGGCGACATTCGAGGGCATAACCGTCGATCTCAGCGTCAATCCGAGATGGCCTGGGGGAGACGTGCAGGTCGCTCAAATCGTCCAGGCGAATGGCATGTCCGCCAAGGTCATTGGCGATGGCAGAGTCAGGATCGTGACTGACTTGGGGCTCCTCGCCAAGGCCGCTACGGAGGATGCAGATCTTTTGTTTAAGGGGGAGGAACAAGAACTGCAAAACAAGTACGGGATCAGTGGAAAAGAGGTCATCTACTATTGGTGGACAGCCTTCGATGGTCTGGTCAGACGATATGTCCAGGAGAATCGGCCTGCCGAAGCCGACTTCGCAAGTTTTATGACCACCAGCGTTCTTGAGCCCTCTTACAACTTCGCAGGCATCAAGTCAAAAAGCATTTCCGAAAATGTTGGGATCTTGGTTTTGCTGCTGGTCTTCTACATTCTTTATACTCTTTGGCTTGGCTTTTCCGTCATGTACCTCTTTGAAGGGATCGGCATTCGGACAACGAAGCCGGCGGAAAAGAAGGAGGCTTAGCTATCCCAGGCTGTCCAGTACTTGCGAGTGTGCTTGCGTGCATTCGGGGTCCCCGGCTCGCATTATCCTGCACCCAGCACTAACCTGACTTCCGCACAATGCCTCTCTCGCGAGAATAATCGGGGTAGTCTCGAAATAGGGGGCAGTGGGATGTCTGATACCCCGAATGTTTGGCGCACGGCACGGGGTCGGCGGAGATGCTTCCCAGGACGAGATCAAGAGGGCCGGCGATGGTGTTCAGGGCGCAGTGGACAGCAGACGATCAATCCCTCGGCACGGTGCGGGCGGAGGCGGAGCGGGGGCACATCATCTCCGTGCTTCAGCTCACGGAGGGCAATCGGCTTCAGGCAGCTCGGATCCTGGGGATCAGCCGGAAGACCCTGTGGAAAAAGCTGAAGCAACTCGGAGTCTCCTGGCCACTTGATGCTACCGAAAGGTAACACTGCCATCTCGGCTGTTACCTTTTAGTAACATCATTTTTCTTTGCTTCTGCCTTCGATTCCCGTTCCGCAAGCCTTTGCGGGGATCGAAAAGCTGGCAAAGTCTTTGCTTTTGATCAGCGCCGGGGGAGAAGAGCATCTCGACCGCTCCCTCGGGGCATCGAGACATCAGAAAGGAGACGTTGCGCGTGGTCGTTGTCGTCAAGAAGGTTCGAAAACTCGGGGCAGGAGCGGCAGTAGGGCCAAGCGATCGCATCACGTCGCCGCTCAGGCCCCAATTCATCCTCAAGACCCCGCCCTGCTCAGACGCCTGCCCGAACCACACGGACATCCGGGCCGTCCTCACCACCATCGCCCAGGCCGAGACCCTCGGTAAAACCTCCGAGCAGGCCTTCGAAGAGGCGTTCTACATTATCACGGAGAGGAACCCGCTCCCGGCGGTCTGTGGCCGGGTCTGCCCCCATCTCTGCGAAGCCGCCTGCAACAGGAACCACCTGGACGCGCCGGCATCCATCAACTGCCTGGAGCGCTTTATCGGGGGCTTCGCTCTGGAAAAAAGTCTCCCGTTGAAGCCCCTCACCCAGGAACACTACGGGGAAAAGATCGCGGTCATCGGGTCGGGACCCGCCGGCCTTTCCTGCGCCTATCAAATGGTGCGCCGGGGCTACCCTGTGACCGTGTTTGAGGCGTTCCGAAAGTCGGGCGGCATGCTCCGCTACGGCATCCCCACCTATCGCTTGCCCCGCCACGTCCTGGACGCGGAGATCGCACGGATCCTCGCCCTAGGGGTAGAGCTCCGCTGCGGTACGGCGGTGGGGAAGGATCTCGCCTACGAGGACCTCCGCCGATCATACGCGGCCATCTTCGTCGGGATCGGCGCCCACAAGGGCATGCGCCTCGGGGTGCCGGGCGAGGAGGCCCCGAACGTCCTGTCGGGCATCGAGTTCCTCCACCGCATGAACACCGGCGAGCCGGTGAAAGTGGGGGAGACAGTCGTGGTGGTGGGTGGCGGAGACACAGCCGTGGACGCGGCCCGGGTGGCGGCCCGCCTGGGGACCAAGACTACCATCCTGTATCGCCGCACCATCCAAGAGATGCCGGCTATCAAGCAGGAGGTGGAGGAGGCCGAACGGGAAGGGATCCACATCGAGTTCCTGGCGGCCCCCAAAGCAGTCGCGACCGAAAACGGCCACGCCACCGGCCTGACCTGCCTCCGGATGGAGCTGGGAGAGCCAGACACCAGTGGTCGCCGCCGGCCCGTGCCCGTGCCAGGCTCGGAGTTTTTCGTGAGGGCCAGCACGATCATCGCCGCCATCAGCCAGGAGCCAGATTCCACAGGCCTGGAGGAACTCAAGGGCGACGGTGGGATGATCCCGGTAGACGATCACGGGGAGACGACGGCGCCCGGCACCTTCGCCGGGGGTGACATTCTCGAGCTGGGGATCGTCACGACCGCCATCTACCACGGTCGCCGTGCCGCCGAGACCATCCATGCCAGGCTCCGGGGCATCCCACCGGATGCATCCCCGGCGCCACCCGTAATCACCCGTGAACGGATGCGGCTAGACCTCTATCCCAAGCAGCCCCGAGCGGAGGTGGCCACTCTCCCGGTGGCCGAGCGCTCCCAGGACCCGGACCGCGAGATCAACCTGGCCTTGACGCGGGAGCAAGCCATCGCCGAGGCCAAGCGTTGCTTGAGCTGCGGCCTGTGCTACCACTGTGACAACTGCTGGAAGTACTGCCAGGACCAGGCGGTGATCAAGCCCTTCGACAAAGGCCAGCCGTACCGCTTCAAGCTGGAGTTTTGCCAGGGATGCAAGAAGTGCGCGGAGGAGTGTCCCTGCGGGTACGTCGAGATGAAGTAACTGCTGATTCCCCGGACAATTACGGGGGGAGGTGCCGCAGCATGGGAGACAAGACGAAATTGCCAAAGACGCCGAAGCTGGATGAACTGGACAAGGGGCCGTGGCCCAGCTTTGTGCGCGAGATCAAGAAGGCCGCCGAGGAAAACCCCATGAGCCGGGATCTCCTGGGCGTCCTGGAGCGCTCCTACACGGACAAGGTCGGACACTGGAAGCACGGCGGGATCGTGGGGGTGCGCGGCTACGGTGGCGGGGTCATCGGCCGCTATTCCGACCTGTCGGAAGAGTTCCCGAACGTGGCCCACTTCCACACGCTGCGGATTAACCAGCCGGCTGGTTGGTTCTACACCTCGGCGGCCCTGCGGACCATCTGCGATCTGTGGGAGCGGCACGGCTCGGGTCTCACCAACCTGCACGGGTCCACGGGGGACATCATCCTGCTGGGGACGCGAACGGATCAACTGGAGCCCACATTCTCCGAATTGACGCAGGCAGGGTTTGACCTGGGCGGGTCGGGGTCGGACATCCGGACGCCAAGCTGCTGCGTGGGCCCGGCCCGTTGCGAGTGGGCCTGTTATGACACCCTGGGCTTCACCTACGACATGACCATGCACTTCCAGGATGAGATGCACCGGCCCGCCTTCCCCTACAAGTTTAAGATCAAGGCAGCGGGCTGCCCCAACGACTGCGTGGCTGCCATCGCCCGGGCGGATCTCAGCGTCATCGGGACCTGGCGTGGGCCAATTCAGCTGGACCAGGCGGCCGTGCGGGAGTACACGAAGAACGGGATCGACATCCAGGCGGACGCCTGCGACCGCTGTCCCAGCAAGTGCATGGCCTGGAACGGGAAGGAGCTCCAGATCGCCAACGAGTGGTGTGTCAAGTGCATGCACTGCATCAACGTGATGCCCAAGGCCCTGCGCCCCGGGCAGGAGCGGGGGGCCTGCATACTCATCGGCGCGAAGGCGCCCATCGTGCAAGGCGCGATGCTCTCATCGGTCCTGGTCCCATTCATGAAGATGGAGCCGCCCTACACGGCCCTCAAGGAGCTGGTCGCGAAGATCCTGGACCTCTGGGCCGAGGAGGGCAAGAGCCGGGAACGGGTCGGGGAGTTCATCCAGCGGGTGGGGCTGGGGAACTTCCTGGAGGCCATCGGCCTTGAGCCGCGGCCCGAGATGGTGGCCCACCCCCGGGAGAACCCGTACGTCTTCTACGAGGAGTATCTGGAGGAGGAATCCAGCGAGGCAAAGGCCTGACCGGCGTCAACCCGAGCGTGCGAGACGCCGTCACAGAGGGAGAATCCAGCCATGGCAGAGACCACAGCACAGCGCAAGACCGACATCGGCCCCCCGCATTATCAGAAGTTCCTGCCGCCCATCGTGAAGCAGAATTATGGGAAGTGGCGGTACCACGAAATTCTGAAGCCCGGCGTCATGGTGCACGTGGGCGAGTCGGGCGCCAAGCTGTATACGGTGCGCGCCGGCTCGCCTCGCCTGCTGAGCATCCAGACGATCCGCGAGTTCTGCGACATGGCGGACAAGTACAGCGAAGGCTACCTGCGCTTCACTAGCCGGAACAACATCGAGTTCCTGCTCACCGATCCCGCCAAGGTCGAGCCCCTGATCGCCGACCTGGCCGCGCGGGGCTTTCCGGTCGGTGGGATGGCCAACGCCATCTCCAACATGGTGCACACGCAGGGATGGGTGCACTGTCACTCGGCGGCCACTGACGCCTCGGGGATCGTGAAGGCGGTCATGGACGAGCTGATTGGATACTTCAACACCATGAAGCTGCCGGCGAAACTCCGCCTGGCCCTGGCCTGCTGCCTCAACATGTGCGGGGCGGTCCACTGCTCGGACATTGCCATCCTGGGTGTCCATCGCCGGCCGCCGAAGATTGACGACGAGAAGCTCCCCAAGATCTGTGAGATCCCCAGTGTGGTGGCCTCCTGCCCCACGGCCGCCATCCGGCCCAAGCGGATCAACGGGAAGGAAACGGTGGAGGTAATCGAGGAGCGGTGTATGTTCTGTGGGAACTGCTACACGGTCTGTCCCGCCATGCCGCTGGCCAACGCGCTCAACGACGGAGTTTCGATCTGGGTGGGTGGGAAGGTCAGCAACGCCCGGACCGCGCCCATGTTCTCCAAGTTGGCTATCCCCTACCTCCCCAACAACCCGCCCCGCTGGCCCGAGGTGACACAAGCGGTCAAGCATCTGGTGGAGGTGTGGGCGGCGGATGCCCGGAAATACGAGCGGATGGGCGAGTGGATCCAGCGCATTGGATGGCCTCGCTTCTTCCAGAAGACGGGGATCCCGTTCACCAAGCAACACATCGACGACTTCCGGTTCGCCGGGACGACCTATCAGCGTTCCGTGCATCTGAAGTCGTAAGGAGTGCGTCATGGCGGAGGCCGTGACCGCCGAGGCCGTGGCCGAGGCGATGTACCAGATGGTGAAGGACGCTACGGGCGTCAAGAAGCTGAAGCCCACCGACCTTATCAAGGCGATGATGGAACACTTCGGACCGGAGCGCTGCACCAAGGAGACGTGTAAGGAGGCGCTGCGGCATCTCATGGATTCCGGCCGTTGTGTCTACACTTACTTCGGGGGCAGCTTCGTCGAGCTGCCCCCCAAAGAGGGCACCGGCGGCTGACCGGAGCGGAAGGATCATCCACAATGGACCATCTGGAGCGGGGGGCGGCCGCGTGTCCGCGGGTGATGATCTGCGGCCTGCGGGGGAGCACCGGCAAGACGCTGGTTGCCCTGGGGCTGATCAGTGCCTGGCAGGCGCGGGGCGTCTCCGTGGCACCCTTCAAGAAGGGGCCCGACTACATTGATGCCGCCTGGCACACCCGCGCAGGAACACGCCCCTGCCGCAACCTGGATACCTTCCTCATGAGTGAGGAGCAGATTCGCCGCTCGGTGGGGGAGCATGGCTGCACTGCGGATCTCACCCTGATCGAAGGGAACCATGGTCTGTTCGATGGGGTAGGCGCGGACGCCAAGGCCAGCTCGGCCGAACTGGCCAAGCTCCTCCAGGCACCGGTGGTGCTGGTCGTGGATTGCACGAAGGCCACTCGCACCGTGGCGGCCATGGTGCTGGGATGCCAGCACATGGACCCGGAGTTGCGCCTGGCTGGGGTTCTCTTGAATCGGGTGGCCACGCCCCGCCAGGAGCGCGCGGTCCGGACTGCCGTGGAAGAGATCTGCGGCTTGCCCGTTCTGGGCAGCATCCCACGACTATCCGGTCTGGAGTTTCCCGAGCGGCATCTGGGCCTGGTCACGCCGGCCGAGCATCCCGCCGTGGTAGAGCCGATCCGCATCGCCCGTCAGGCGGTGGAGAGCCATGTGGACTTGGACGCGATCCGACGCCTGGCTGTGAGCGCGCCGCCCCTCACCTGGACGGCCGAACCGGTGCTGGAGGTACCCCCCGGTGCCCGCGGGGGCATTCGGATCGGTGTCGTCCGAGACAGCGCGTTCACCTTTTACTATCCCGAGAACCTGGAGGCGCTGCAGCGGCAGGGTGCCGAGATCGTGGAGGTCAACGCCCTGAAAGATCCCGGCCTGCCTCCGCTGGATGCGCTCTACATCGGCGGGGGCTATCCCGAGACCCACGCCGCCGCCCTGGCAGCCAACGCCGGGTTCCGAAGCGCCCTGCGGCGCGAGATCGAGGCGGGGCTCCCCGTGATTGCGGAATGCGGTGGGCTCATCTACCTCAGCGAAGGGATGGTCATGGACGGAGTCGCCCATCCGATGGTGGGTGTCTTCCCCGTAACTTTTGAGCTCGGCAAGCGTCCGTGGGGACACGGCTACGCGGTAGTCGAGGTGGACGGCCCCAATCCATTCTTCGCGCCGGGGACGGTCCTGCGAGGGCACGAGTTCCGCTACTCCTACGTCCGCTCCGCGCGGACGGAAGATCTGCGCATGGCGTTTCGCATGCAGCGTGGCACCGGCTTCGATACGAAACGGGACGGCCTTACGTGCAAGAACGTTCTGGCTTCCTTCTGCCACTTCCATGCGGCGGGAACGCGCGAGTGGGCTGCCGCCATCATCCGCCAGGCGTGGTTTCACGCAGAGCGCCGGCGGGTGATGACCGGGTGGGCGGAAGCGCACTCGGGGCGCGGAGCGGAGACGGCGGCCGAGTTGGCCGCCTCGGTCGCCGCCCTGGGCGGAGGTCCCTGAAGGTTCCTGCCCGGCGCCCTGGACGGCCGGGAGGAGACACCGGCGAGCATCAAGGAACCAATTGGGAAGACACTAATCGAAAAGGGAGAAGAGAAGATGGCAATCGTTGTCTTGGCCGGCAAGGAGTTGGAGCTTGACGAGGACGGGTTCATCCAGGCCCCGGAGCTTTGGGACGAGCAGGTAGCGAAGGAGCTGGCGAAGAAGGAGGAAGACATTGAGGAGCTGACGCCGGATCACTGGAAGGTGGTGCACTACCTTCGGAACTACTACCTGGAATTCAGGATCGCGCCCATGATCCGCAAGCTCTGCAAGGAGACCGGGTTTCCCCTGCAGAAGATCTACGATTTGTTCCCCTCGGGGCCGGCCAAGGGTGCCTGCAAGATTGCTGGTTTGCCAAAGCCGACCGGCTGCGTGTAGGCCGGGGTGGACCGAAGCGGTCCGGGGCGGCTCCGGTTGGGTGATTGGGCGGGAACGGGGAGACATCCATGAAGGCTGAGGGTGCCCAGCCACTGCTGGAGGCCCTGGCAGCAAAGAAGGGCGCCATCGTCAGGGAATGGCTGATGCGCACCCTTCAGACCTACCCTGAGCACACTGGCCGCTTCCTTTCTCAGGAACGGGATCCCTTCCGCAATCCTGTCGGCTCTACGCTCAAAGACGCCTTGCCCGTGCTCTTTGAGGGGGTCCTGGGGGGGAAGGACACCGCCCAGGTCACGCCGGCGCTGGATAGCGTCGTGCGGATCCGGGCCGTCCAGGATTTCACCCCCGGCCAAGCGGTTGCCTTTGTTTTCCTCTTGAGGCCGGTCATCCGAGACGCCCTGAGCACGGAGCGTCAGGAGGCTTCGGACCGGGACGCCCTGGCGGCCCTGGAGAGTCGAATCGACGAGATGGCGCTGCTGGCCTTCGACCTGTTCATGAAGTGCCGCGAACGGATCTACGAGATCAAGGCCAACGAAGCCAGGCGCCGGATCTTCTTGCTTGAACGGAGGCACCGGCTGGATCCGTTTACTGATCCCAGCGATTCCGAGGCCCCTGCCGAGCCACATCCGAGGGGAAACGGCCTGCCTTGAGGTGATGGCCTATGTACGTTCTGCGCGCGCTCACCGTGGTGGTGGTCCTGGCTGGGTTGGCCTTCGTCGGAGGACTGGTCGCCTGGCTGCGTCCGCTGTTCGGGGTGATCCTTCCCTGGGCGGCCATTGTGACCTTCCTCTTCGGGGTGAGTTACCGGGTCCTCCTGTGGGCGCGCTCGCCCGTTCCCTTCCGGATCACCACTACCTGCGGGCAGGAGAAATCGCTCCCCTGGATCAAGGCAGGCTGGTTGGAGAGTCCCTATACGACGCCGGGCGTGGTGGCGCGGATGGCTCTGGAGGTTGGCCTGTTCCGCTCGCTCTTCCGGAACACCAAGGCGGAACTCCGGGAGGGGCCGAGACTGGTGTTCGGGGAGGACAAGTTCCTCTGGCTGGCGGCACTCGCCTTTCACTGGTCCTTCCTTGTCATCTTCCTCCGGCACCTGCGCTTCTTCATGGAGCCTGTGCCCGCCTTCGTGAACGTCCTGGCGGCCGTGGACGGGTTTTTCCAGGTCGGGACGCCGGTTCTGTACGTGACCGACGTCATCATCGTGGTGGCGCTCGGGTACCTCCTGCTGCGGCGGCTCTGGAACCCGCAAGTGCGCTACGTCTCCCTTTTCTTCGATTACTTCGCCCTCTTCCTGCTCCTGGGGCTCGTCCTGTCCGGCATCTTCATGCGGTACTTCACCCGGATTGACACCGTGGCGGCGAAACAGCTCGCTATGAGCCTGGTGACGTTCGCTCCCGCGATCCCCAAAGAGGTGGGGCCGCTCCTGTTCGTCCACGTCTTCCTCCTGAGCGCGTTAGTGGCCTGCTTCCCCTTCAGCAAGTTGATGCACATGGGGGGCGTCTTCTTGAGTCCCACGAGAAACCTGGCCAACACCAATCGGATGAAGCGACACGTCAATCCCTGGAACTACCCCGTCAAGGTGCACACCTACGAGGAGTGGGAAGAGGAGTTCCGGGACAAGATCAAAGCGGCCGGCTTACCGCTCGAGAGGGAATAACCCATGGCGGAGCAGACCCCCAAACCCGAACAACTCCTGCAGATCGACTACCGGCCCCCGGCGAAGGACTGGCGAGACCCGACCGTGGAATTCCGCAAGGGGGTCTTCTGTTACAGCGCTGCGCCCAAGAACCTGGAATATCTCGGCTTGCCCAACCCACGGAAGTGGCAGCCATACGATCAGGACTGGAAGTTGCCGCCGAACTGGAAGCAGATCATCCTCGAGGGGATGCGGGAACGCCTGGAGAAGTATCGCTCCTTCCGCCTCTTCATGGACATCTGCGTCCGCTGCGGGGCCTGCGCAGACAAGTGCCATTTCTACATCGGATCGGGCGACCCGAAGAACATGCCGGTCCTGCGCGCCGAACTCATCCGGTCGGTCTACCGGCGGTATTTCACCACGGCCGGCCGGCTGTTCCCCGCGCTGGCGGGAGCGCGGGAGCTCACCGAGCAAGTCCTCAAGGAGTGGTTCTACTACTTCTACCAGTGCACGGAGTGCCGCCGGTGCTCGGTCTTCTGCCCCTACGGCATCGACACGGCGGAAGTGACCATGATCGCCCGCGAGCTCCTCACCCTGGTGGGCTGCAACATCAACTGGGTCCTGGAGCCGGTGGCCAACTGCTACCGCACGGGGAACCATCTGGGCGTCCAGCCCCACGGGTTCAAGGACAGCATCGAGTTCGCCGTGGACGAGCTGGCGGAGCTCACGGGGGTCCGCGTGGAGGCGCCCATCAACAGGAAGGGGGCCGAGGTCCTGTTTGTCATGCCTTCGGCCGACTACTTCGGCACGCCGCATTACTTCACCCTCCTGGGCGAGCTCGTCTTGTTTCACGAGATCGGCCTGGACTACACCTTGAGCGCCTTCGCCTCCGAGGGGGGGAACTTCGGTCTCTTCACCTCCCACGAGATGATCAAGCGGCTGAACGCCAAGATCTACGCGGAGGCCAAGCGCCTCAAGGTGAAGTGGATCCTCGGCGGGGAGTGCGGCCACATGTGGCGGGTCCTGCACCAGTACATGGACACCATGAACGGCCCGGCCGACTTCCTAGAGGTGCCGGCCTCCCCGGTCACGGGCACGCGGTTCGAGCATGCCCGGTCCACCAGGATGATCCACATCTGCGAGTTCACGGCCGACCTGATCTACCACGGGAAGCTTCGGCTGGACCCCAGCCGGAACGACCACTGGACCGTGACCTTCCACGATTCCTGCAACCCCTCCCGGGCCATGGGGCTGCTCGAGGAGCCGCGGTACATCCTCCGGAACGTGTGCCACAACTTCCACGACATGCCCGAGAACACCATCCGGGAGCAGACCTTCTGCTGCGGTAGCGGCTCCGGCTTGGGGACCGACGAGAACCTGGAGATGCGTCTGCGGGGGGGATTTCCCCGGGCCAACGCCGTCAAGTACGTCCGCGATCGGTTCGGGGTCAACCTTCTGACCTGCATCTGCGCCATCGACAAGGCCACCCTGCCGACCCTCCTGGAATACTGGGTGCCGGGGGTGGAGGTGGCCGGCGTGCATGAGCTGGTTGGAAACGCGCTCGTGATGCGAGGGGAAAAGGAAAGGGCCACCGATCTGCGCGGCCAAGCCCTCAAGCCGGAGGAGGTGCAGGCCCATGCGTGACCGGGGGATCATCATCGCGGGTCTCATCTTCTTCATTGGCCTGATCACTATCCCCGTGTGGTACAACGCTGCGGCCGGGACCCTCGCCAAAGGTCCCGATCTCAAGCTGCCCGTTGAGGAGAAGAACTGCGTGGCCCCGGTGGAATACATGCGGACCTTCCACATGGACCTCCTGGTGAACTGGCGGGATCAGGTGGTCCGGCAAAACATCCGGACCTTCAAGGCCTTCGACGGAAAGACTTACACCATGGGCCTCACCCAGACCTGCATGAAGTGCCACACGAGCAAGGCGGATTTTTGCGACCGCTGCCATGACTACGCAGGCGTCAAGCCGTACTGCTGGGACTGTCACATTGATCCCAAGCTGGTTCAGAGGAGCAACGTATGAGCATCGACAGGAGAACGTTCCTGGGCGTTGCTGGGCTCTCGGCGCTGGCGATTGCCGGGAAGTCCTCTCTGGTTGTGCTGGCGCAAGGCGGGCAACGGGAGGGCGCGACCGGGATCCAGCCGGCCACGCGCTGGGCCATGGTCATCGACCCACGGAAGTGCCAGAAGGACCAAGGCTGCACCGACTGTATCGCCGCCTGCGATAAGGCCCATAACGTGCCCCACTTCACCGACCGGGCCCACGAGGTCAAGTGGATCTGGAAAGAACCCTTCGACAATGCCTTCCCAGACCAAGAGAGCCTGTACACGGCCGAGGCCTTCAAGAGCACACCCATCCTGGTGTTCTGCAACCATTGCGATAAGCCGCCCTGCGTACGGGTCTGCCCGACCAAGGCCACCTGGAAACGGGAGGACGGTGTCGTCATGATGGACTGGCACCGGTGCATCGGCTGCAAGTACTGCATCGTGGCCTGCCCGTACGGCTCCCGGAGCTTCAACTTTTTCGATCCACGGCCCCGCATTAAAGAGTTGAATCCGGACTTTCCGACGCGGACCATTGGTGTCGTGGAGAAGTGCAACTTCTGCGAAGAGCGGCTGGCCAAAGGAGAGCAACCGGCGTGCGTGGTGGGGTGCCCGGAGAAGGCCCTGGTCTTCGGCAACCTGGAGGATTCCAAGTCGGAGGTGCGTGAGCTACTCCGGACCCGTTTCGCCATCCGGCGGAAACCCGAACTCGGGACGAATCCGGAAATCTACTATCTCGTGTGAGGTGCCCCAGATGTTTATGTTTGAGAAGGCGGTGGTCGGAGGTCGGAGGTACTGGACCTGGATCGGCGCCCTCTGTGCCATCATCGTCGTGGGCTTTCTGTGTTACGTCTGGGAACATGAGGTGGGGTTGGGCATTACGGGGCTGAGCCGCGACCTGGTGTGGGGTCTCTACATCGCCCAGTTCGTCTTCTTCGTTGGGGTGGCGGCCTCGGCGGTCGTGGTCGTTCTGCCCTACTACCTCCACGACTGGAAGGCGTTCGGAAAGATCGTGATCCTGGGCGAATTCCTCGCCGTTTCGGCCGTGACCGTGGCCGGGCTCTTCATCCTGGCCAATTTGGGCCAGCCCATGCGGGTGTTCAACGTCATCCTGTATCCATCGCCCAGCTCCCTCATCTTCTGGGACCTCGTGGTTCTGAGCGGCTACCTGCTGCTCAACGCCCTCATCACCCTGGTCGCGCTCAGCGTCGAGCGGAAGGGCGTCGCCCCGCCAGGATGGATCAAGCTCGTCATCATCCTGTCCATCCCATGGGCGATTAGCATTCACACCGTCACGGCCTTTCTCTTCAGCGGCCTCCCAGGTCGGTCCTTCTGGCTGACGGGCCTCCTGGCCCCCCGGTTCCTGGCCTCCGCGTTCACGTCGGGCCCTGCGCTGCTGATCCTGTTGACCTTGGCCCTTCGCAGGCTGGCGGGGTTCGACCCCGGCCGTGAAGCCATCCGGCGGCTCTCGCTAATCATCAGTTACACCATGGTCATCAACGTGTTCTTCCTGCTGGTGGAACTCTTTACGGTCTTTTACAGCCAGATTCCCGAAGACATGGCCCATTTCGAGTTTTTGTTCATGGGATTGCAAGGGCATGCGCCCCTCGCGGCCTTGATGTGGATCTCTGTGATTCTGGCGGTGATTTCCATGGTGCTGCTGATCACGCCCCGCTTCCGTCAGGACGACAAGATCCTGCCGGTTGCGTGCGCGATGGTCTTTCTATCGGTGTGGATCGACAAAGGCCTCGGCCTGGTCGTTGCCGGGTTTGTCCCCACACCCCTGGGCCACGTCATCAGTTACGTCCCGACGCTGCCAGAGATGGCCATCACGTTGGCCATCTGGGCCGTCGGGGTGCTCATGATCACCGTCTTCTACAAGATCGCTCTGTCCGTGGGGGAAGGCCTGGCCGGATGACCGATTGGCCGAAAATGACCAATGACCAATGGGCCAATGACCAATGGATTCTGGGTACTCATTGGGATGTGGTCATTGGACATTGGTCATTCGCGAGGGTGGCATGACCGCGATGGTGTACGGTGTGATCCTCGCTAGCATCCTCGTGTTCGTCATCGGCAGCGTGGCTCGCGCCATCCGGTACGCGAGGCAGCCCATCCACCTGCGGTGGGAGCTTTACCCCGTTCCCCACGCGGACCCCCGCCGGGTCCAGCATGGCGGATCCTACTTTGAAGACGTGGACTGGTGGACCCGGCCGAAGGAATTCAATCTCCTTGGGGAATTGCGGTTCATGGTCCCGGAGATGCTTTTCATGAAGGGGCTCTGGGACTTCAACCGCGCGATGTGGGTCAGGTCCTTCCCATTTCATTTCGGCCTGTACCTCGCCATCGGGACGGTGAAGCTGTTGGTGCTGGTCCTCCTGCTGGACATCCTCGCTCCGGGGCTTCTCGCGGGGACCGTTGGCCTGGCCGTCCACTGGGTGTACACGATCACAGGGATCGCGGGTGTGATCCTTGCCATCCTGGGGGCGATCCTGCTTCTGATCCGACGGCTGACCCATGAGGATCTGAAGACGTGCACCACGCCCGGAGACATCCTGAACCTCTCCTGGTTCGTGGTGGCATTCGGATGTCTCCTGATGGGTTTCCTCTTGAGGGCGCCGGATTCCCCCGGCGCCGTGGCCATGCTCCGGGCGATCCTGTTTTTCGACTCCAGTGTAAGAATCCCTGGCCTTCTGGTCGTGGGCCTGATCCTGTCCGCCCTTCTCGCCGCCTACATCCCCTTCACCCACATGTCCCACTTCATCGCGAAGTACTTCACCTATCATGCCATCCGCTGGGATGACCGGTCCCTCCGGCCGGGTGACCGGATTGAGAAAAAGCTGGCCGAGTATCTGACCTATCGCCCGACGTGGTCGGCGAGGCACGTCGGAGCCGACGGGGCGAAGACGTGGGCGGAAGTGGTCACCAGGAATCCGGCGGAGGCGCGGAAGAAATGACCCAGAAGCTCAGGCCGGAGGACATGTCCCGGGAGGAGAAACAGCCCCTCGTTCACCTGGACAATGCCGACCTCATGCCCCTGCCGTTCCCCCTGGACGGTCCTGCCAAGGATCACACGTGGGCGCAGCTCTCATTGCAGGCCAAAGAAAAGTACGAGTGCATTCTGGACGACACCTGCGCCGTCAACGTCCCCCAGCCGAAGAGCCCCGAGGAAGAGCGGGAGCTTGTCGGCAGATTCCTCGCGGGACTGGACAAGCTCTTCACCCGGGAGAACAACTGGACATTCCTGCAGCCGCTGGTGCTCAGCATGGAGCACTGCGCGAGGTGCCAGACCTGCGCCGCGGCCTGCCACATCTACGAGGCCAGCGGCAATGCCGAGCTGTACCGCCCCACCTACCGCTCGGAGGTCATGCGCCGCCTCTATTTCAAGTACGCCAAGCACGGCGGCCTCCTCTCGGCGTGGCAGCACGGCGATATCCACCTGAACTGGCCCCTCGTCGCCCGGCTGATCGAGCTGTCCTACCGGTGCAACCTGTGCCGCCGGTGCGCTCAGACCTGCCCCATCGGTGCAGACAACGGCCTCGTGGCTCACGAACTCCGGAAACTGTTCAGCCAGGAAATGGGCATCGCCCCCAAGGAGCTCCACGACAAAGGATCCATGCTCCAACTCGAGGTGGGATCTTCCACGGGCATGAACCCGATAGTGGTCAAGGACAACATCGCGTTCATCGACGACGACACGACCGAACGGACTGGCGTCGAGGTTGAGACCCCGTGGGATGTGGAGGGCGCCGAGGTCCTCTTGATCCACAATGCCGGCGAGATCATGGCCTGGCCGGAAAACCCCGGCGCCTTTGCCCTCGTCCTCAACGCCGCCGGCATCCCGTGGACCCTCTCCTCCGACCTGGCCGCGTATGACGCCATCAACTACGGGCTCTGGTACGACGACGTCCAGCTCGCGCGGGTGGCCATCAAGCACGCCGAAGCTGCCAAGAAGCTGAAGGTGAAGAAGATCGTCGTGGGCGAGTGCGGGCACGCCCACAAGGCCCTGGCCGTCATCGCCGACCGGATCCTGACCGGCGATCTGAACATCCCCCGCGAAAGCTCCATGACGCTCCTGCGGGACATCGTCATGAGCGACCGCCTCAGGCTAGACCCCAGCCGCAACGACTTTCCGGTCACCCTGCACGACCCGTGCAATCTGGTCCGGCTCATGGGGGTCGTGGAACCTCAGCGGGAGATCGTCCAAAAGATCTGCCCGCAGTTCCGGGAGATGGAACCCCACGGCGTGGACAACTACTGCTGCGGCGGCGGGAGCGGCTTCGCCATCATGAGTGGCAACAACTTCCAGGACTGGCGATTCCACGTGGCCGGGCGCAAGAAGCTCCAGCAGATTCTCACCGCTTTTTCCGATTGCCTGGGGCCGGAAACGCCCAAGTACGTCTGCGCCCCGTGCAGCAACTGCAAGGGCCAGATCCGCGATATGCTGGCCTACTACGGCCTGTGGGACAAGCACCGCATCCTCTACGGCGGCCTGGTGGAGCTCATCGTCAACGCCATGGTGGACGTGAGGCCGGGCTACATCCAGTGGGAATGGCACTAGGCCGCGGCCGAGATCAACGGCCGCAGGGTCACGGGCCTGTTGAACGAGAGGGGATCGCTGGACATCCGAGCGACGCCCTTCCGAGAAAGGACTGGTGAGGCATGGACGCCCGTGGGATGGATCGGGGAGCCGCGAAGCAGACGCTCCGCGCTGCGATCTCCGAGTTGGCCGTCTCCCGCCGTCAGTTCCTCTGGGTGAGCGGGATCTCGATCGTCGGGATGTCGGCTCTCGGTCCGGGCCTCACGTCGGTGGCGGCAAAGCCGGTGCTCATCATGGAGCGGGCGAACGGCCTCGTCGTCTCCGATCCGACGAAGTGCGTGGGCTGCCGGCGCTGCGAGCTGGCCTGCACGGAGTTCAACGACGGCAAGGCGGCGCCCTCCATGGCGAGGGTCAAGATCGCCCGCAACCTCAACTTTGGCCCCAAGGGGATCTCGGCGGGTCAGCGGGGCCAGGGGAACTGGGGGAACGGGCTCATCATCCAGGACCTCTGCAAGCAGTGTCCCCATCCTGTCCCCTGCGCCGACGCCTGTCCGAATGACGCCATCGTCGTTCAACCCCCGACCAATGCCCGGGTTGTGGATGCCCAAAAGTGTGTGGGCTGCAAGATGTGTCTGAAGGCCTGCCCCTGGGAGATGATGTCTTTCGATAGCGACACGGGCAAGGCCACCAAGTGCTTCCTTTGCAACGGGACGCCCAAGTGCGTGGAGGCGTGTCCGGCCTCGGCGCTGAGCTACGTCTCCTGGCGCGATCTGACCGGCACGGTCCCGCCCCGGGCAGTGCGACTGGCCGTCGTCCCCCCGGAAAAGGCGGCGTTGTGCGACGAGTGTCACAAGAGATAAGAGAGGAAGAGGGGCATGGCCAACCTTGGCGGATGGGCAGGCAAAGTCCTTCGGGTCGATCTCTCGACGGGCCGGATCTGGACCGAGGATACGATCGCCCGATACAAAGAGTACCTGGGAGGGACGGGGATCGGCTACAGGGTGCTCTGGGACGAGGTCCCGGCGGATACGCATCCCTTCGATCCGGGCAACAAGATCATCTTCGCCGTGGGTCCCCTTGCTGGGACGGGCGCACCGTGCAACGGCCGGACGGCCATCACGACGCTCTGGCCGACCTGCTGGCCGAAGCCGCTCGTGGCCACCGGCCACATGGGGGGCCAGTTCGCGGCGGAGCTGAAGTACGCCGGCTATGATGCCGTCGTGGTGGAGGGGAAGGCGGATTCACCGGTGTGGCTGTCCATTGCGGACGAGCGGGTGGAGATCCTGGACGCGCGACCCCTGTGGGGTCAGGGGATTCGCCGCGCCACCGTCGAGATTTCCCAGCTATTGGGCCCCGAGGCCGTGGTGGCGGCCATCGGGCAGGCGGGGGAGAATCTGGTGCCCATGTCTGTAGTGATGAACTCCTACTCCCACTCGGCCGGCGGCGTGGGGGCGGTCATGGGCTCCAAGAACCTCAAGGCCATCGGGGTCCGTGGCACGGGTCGCCTGCGCGTGGCCGGCCCGAAGGGGGAGTGGGAGCGGCTGGTGAAGCTCCACCTCTCCCTGCTCGGGGCGAACAACCAGCACGTCGTCCCCGACTCTCCCCAACCCTGGGCAGAGTACTACGACCCGGGGTCGCGGTGGAAAGCCGCGCCGGGGCGGAAATGGGGTGCCGCCGCGCCACCCATTGACACGGGGACCTGCGACCCCCACAACTTGAACCGTATGGCCTACCGGACCAACAACGCCGCCTTTTACCTAGGTGATGTCGCCTGGAAGTACACCGTGCGGGGCAACGGATGCACCGGCTGTCCCATCCGCTGTCACACCATGATCCGGGTCCCCGCGGCGGCCGCCAAATACGGGATCCCAGAGACGGGACAGAACACCTGCGGCGGCCTGAACTTCGGCCGGTCCTTTTTCCGGAAGTTTCCCGACGGTCCGAGGGGGGAGACGGCGGTAGAGGCCTGCATGCTGGGGATGTATTTGGCCGACGACCTGGGCCTCTGGTGCAACTACAGCCAGCTCCAGCGGGACTTTCAGAAGCTCTACTACGACGGCATCATCCGGCAGAAGCTGGGCGCCGAGGAGTTCAAATTGTACCCGTGGGACAAGTACGAGAAGGGCGACCCGGCGTTTCTCTTCGACCTGCTTCCGCGGATCGCCCGGAAGGAGGGGGAGTTGGGCACGGCGCTGGGCCTGGGGACCGGATATCTTTTGGAGCGATGGTCCCTTTCCGAGGCGGAGTGGAAGCGGGACGACGACCTTCAGTACTGGAAACTGGGACACCCCAAGCATCACTCGGCCGAGGATGCCGGTCAGTGCGGAGTCGTCATCAACACGCAGTACAACCGGGACCCCCAGTGCCATTCCCACGTCAACTTCACAAGGAACGGCCTGCCGATCGCGGTCCAGAAGCGGATCGCAGCCGAGATATGGGGGGCCCCGGACGCCGTGGATCCCGTCAAGGCCTACACCCCGATGCATCCGACCAAAGCCCGGATGGCCAAGTGGGCCTTGCTTCGGAAGGAGCTGCACGATTCCCTCTCCCTCTGCAACTGGATGGGGCCCTGGGTGGCCTCACCCCTGAAGGAGCGCGGATACCGGGGCGATGACTCGATCGAATCGCTGCTCTACAGCCTGGTGACCGGCGACCGGAAGAGCCGGGACGAGATGGACCTCGCGGCTGAGCGGGTCTTCCTGCTCCATCGGGCCCTGACCATTCGGGGCATGGGGACGCGGGAGATGCGGGTGAGGCACGACACGGTGCCCGACTGGGTCTTCCAAGATCCGGCGGGCAAGGCTCCATTCAGCAAGGGGACGAACCGGATGGACCGGGACGACATCGCCCTGGCCATGGATCTCTTCTATGAAGAGATGGGCTGGGATAAAGCCACCGGCGCCCCGACCCCGGCCGCCTACCAGCGGGTTGGGCTGACGGATGTCGCCCGCGCCTTGGGGGAGAAAGGGCTCCTGCCCTGACGAGCGCGCCGCCAGGATCGTGAATGGGGAGGAGGGACGTGGATGACGCAGATTCAGGACCGAGGCCGAGAAGTCAACCCTCCGAAGTGGGAGGCCCAGTCGCAAACCGCGATCCAGGTCATTCGGCATAGCAGCGGACAGGGGCAGCTCGCCACGGAGGAGGATGTCCTGGAGGAGTTGGTGGCGCTGCATCTCCTCGAAGGGCCCCCGGCGGGAGTGCGGGAGGCGCTGGCCGAGATCCTCGCCGCGGCGAAGACCGCAAGCGATGACCTCCGGGAGACCCAAGACCAGAACGGCGAGCGGCGGTACTACTCGGCACAGTTTATGACCGAGATGTATGCGGGCCTCCTGGTGCGGCGCGAAGGCGACCCGCTTCACCTCATTGCGGAAATCGTCCGGGAGAACTCTTCCCTCTACCCGCGGCCATTCCCGATCGGCGGCTTCGAGCGGATGCCCTTTGGCATGGGCCGGGAAGAGATCCGGCAGTGCCTGGATCGAATGGCCGGCCTCGACGCGTACCAGGACATCGCCCAGACGACGACCTCCGCCGGCAACACCTTTCTCTATTCCAGAACGTTCCTCGACCCGGAGTATGCCGCGGCACTGGCCGAGTGGATCGACGTCGGCCAGTACGATAATCCGTGATCAGGCGGCGGGGCTCTATGAAGGTCGCCCGCCGGGCCTGAGATGTCGACGCCAGTCCGTGCAGTTGGGGTGGGCTCGGCATCGAGATGATTGCGTGGTCCCGTTCGGTGAACCCTTCGGGGTTGGGCATTCCTCTGACTGTTCCCTCCCAGATTGACGCTCCCATGTCGGGCCGAAAGGATTTTCACCTCGTTCAGGAAAGGACTTGCCAGCGCGCGCATTCGTAGCCCAATCCAAGAACTATCCTCGACTTATTTGACCCGGAATGGTCGTCGAAAGATGTGTTGCGCCATATCCCACAGACGAGAGTTTGGAATCGCACGGGATCAGTTCACTCCGAGGGCCGCGCAGACCGCCCGAGGCGGATGAGTCATTTCTCGCACCCCGGAAAACCTTGGGATTCAACTAGATAGATCACGAATCCTTCCCATCTTCTTCCCCGGGCATATTCTTCTTCGTGGCACACCCATTGCTGTCATCAATACTACCCCCGATCTGTGGTCGTCGGAACAAAAGGCGACCAGGAAGGGATTTCCGCTCTCCTTTTCGGCTCAATGAGTTCTTCCTTCAGGTGCCGCGGGGGGACGGGATCAGCGCAGACGCCTGAGAAACTTCATCGCCGCCTTGAGGACATCTGAACGGTCTAACACCGGACGGCGGCAATCGTCTCACAGGGCGAAAGGCCGCGCGGACCGGCTTCCCGGGAATACGAGGCCACCCATGGATTCAAGTCTGGATCTTTCGACAAACGCTTGGTCGCTTCTCAAGACCCTGGCTGCCACCGGACGCGCGGTGCGACTGACCGGGCTCACCGGGGGGCTGGCTGATCTCGCATCGCAGTGGACGCGGCACGTGGAGGAGGCGGAGGAACGGCTCTTCCCCTACCTCGTTGCGCGGGGTCCTGCTGCGGATGCCCCCGTGGGATTCTGCCTCGCGGAACATGCCGCGCTTTCTACCCGGCTGGCCGACCTGGCGGCCGGACCATTCACGCCCGAGTGGTTCCGCGAGGCGGAGGTGCTCATCGGTCGGCTGATCCAGCACATCTTCTTGGAAGCGCGCGTCCTGCAGCCCCTGCTGGATCGGACAGGGGCCGCGTGTTGGCTGGATGCGGGCGACTCTCGTGTGGAGGGGAGGGAAAGATACTGATGGCCACCGCGACCAAGTTGCGCACGCGCGAAGAGGTGCTGGAGGCGGCACGGGCGGCGACCAAGACGTACGTCAGCACGGCCGTGACCATCCAGATCAACGATGCCTGGTGCAAGGGCTGCTCCATCTGCGTGGAATTCTGCCCCAAGGATGTCCTGGCGATGAACCGCATGGACAAAGTGGAGGTCAAGGCTCTGGAGGCCTGCACCAAGTGCCTGCGGTGCGAACAGCTCTGTCCGGACTTCGCCATCGTCGTCTACGGGGAACCCGGGAAGTCCAAGGGGTAGACCGGCACAGGAACAGACCGGTAAGGGGGCGGCGGCGTCCCCGGCTTCGCAGGAAGGGCGCCGCGCGATCCGCCGGCGAGGAGTGAGGGCGTGAGCAAACAGGTGAAACCGCGTCAGGTCAAGCTGCTCCAAGGGAACGAGGCCTGCGCCGAGGCCGCCATCGCCGCGGGCTGCCGGTTCTTCGGAGGCTATCCCATCTCTCCTTCATCGGAGATCGCCGAGCACATGTCGGTGCTGCTGCCCCGGGTAGGCGGCAAGTTCATCCAGATGGAGGACGAGATCGCCGCCATGGGGGCCATCCTGGGAGCGGCCATGACCGGCGCGAAGGTGATGACCGCCACCAGCGGCCCCGGCTACTCGCTGAAGCAGGAGAATATCGGGTACGCAGTCATGGCCGAGATCCCGTGCGTGATCGTGAACGTGATGCGGGGCGGGCCCAGCACCGGATTGCCCACCTCCCCGGCGCAATCGGACGTGATGCAGGCACGCTGGGGGACCCACGGCGACCATCCGGCCGTGGCGCTCGCGCCGGCCTCGGTGCGCGAGGTGTATGACGAGACGATCCGGGCGTTCAACATCGCGGAGCGGTTCCGGGTGCCTGTGAGCCTCCTGGTGGACGAGGTCATTGCCCACATGCGAGAGCGCGTGGAGATCCCCGACAAATCAGAGATCACGCTGTGGGAGCGGCCGCGGCCCACGGTCCCGCCGGACCAGTACCTTCCCTTCGGGGAGACGCCGACAGGCGTGCCGCCCATGGCGGATTTCGGCAACGGCTACCGGTACCACGTCACGGGGCTCTACCATGACGTCCGCGGTTTGCCCAAGGACACCCCGGATGTGGTGGACGCCAAGATGCGGCGCCTGATGCGGAAGATCGAGATCGGTCTCGGCGACATCCTGAAGCACGAGGCGGTGCTCTTGGAGGATGCCACCCTGGGCATCGTGGCTTATGGCTCCTCGGCGCGCTCGGCCAAGGCGGCCATCCGGCTGGCCCGCGCCCGGGGGATCAAGGTCGGCCTCTTGCGGCCCCTAACCATCTGGCCCTTCTTCGAGGGCCCTGTGGCCGACCTGTCGAAGCAGGTGCGCCACATTATCGTGCCGGAGATGAACCTGGGCCAGCTCATCCTGGAGGTAGAGCGGGTGGTGCAGGGCCGCTTCCAGGTCCACGGGGTGAACCGGGTGACCGGGGAACCGATTCCGCCGGAACAGATCCTGGAGAAGATCGGGGAGCTGGCGAAGAGTTGACATCGTGAGGGGGGGGAGGGCAGCGCGTGTTTGACTACGAGAAGTACCTGCGTCTGGAGATGTTCCCGCACATCTGGTGCCCGGGCTGCGGGGACGGGATCGTGATGAAAAGCCTGCTCCGGGCCATCGATCGGGTGGGCCTGCAGAAGGACGAGATCTGCATGGTCTCGGGCATCGGCTGCTCCAGTCGGCTCCCGGGCTATGTGGACGTCAACACCCTCCACACGACCCACGGGCGCCCCATCGCCTTTGCGACCGGCGTGAAGCTGGCCAAGCCATCCCTCACCGTCATCGTGATCACGGGGGACGGCGACGCCCTGGCTATTGGTGGGAACCACTTCATCCACGCCGCCCGGCGGAACATGGACATGACAGTGCTCCTGTTCAACAACGCGACGTACGGGATGACGGGCGGCCAGCTCGCACCCACCACGCCGACCGGCAAGGTGGCCAGCACGGCCCGATACGGGAGCATTGATCCACCCTTCGACGCCTGCAAGCTGGCCATCGGCGCCGGCGCCACCTACGTGGCCCGGGGGACCTCCTATCACAGCCAGCAGCTCGACCGCCTGATCGAGGGCGGGATCAAACACAAGGGATTCGCCCTGATCGAGATCCTGGAGAACTGTAACACCTACTACGGCCGTCCCAACAAGATCAGCCTGGTAGAACTGTTGAACTGGGAGAAGGACAACACGGTGAATGTCAAGGCGGCCGAGCGGATGACGCCGGAGCAGCTCCAGGGCAAGATCATCACCGGCCTGCTCTACCAGGCCAACCGCCCCGAGTACGTGGCAGAGTACGAGCAGCACATCGCCCGCGTGCAGGCCAAGGCGGGTGTCGCGGCATAGTCATCGCTTTTCTCCGTTGATGGAGAGGCAGCCCATGAGTTACCGCTACGAAATTCGCTTGAGTGGTGAAGGCGGGCAGGGGATCGTCCTGGCGGGCGTGATCCTGGCGGAGGCCGCCGCCATCTACGACGACAAGAACGCGACCCAGACCCAGGTCTACGGGCCGGAATCCCGGGGCGGCGCCAGCAAGGCCGAGGTCATCATCAGCGACGAGGAGATCGATTACCCCAAGGCCATGGCGGTGGACCTGCTCTTGGCCTTGACGCAGGCGGCCGCGGACAAGTACGCCCACGACCTGAGGCCCTCGGGGATCCTGGTGGTGGATTCGACCAAGGTTGAGAAGGTGCCGAGCGGGGGGTTCGCGGTGCATCGTCTTCCGATCATCGACACTGCGAAGAACGCGGTGGGCAAGGCCATGGTCGCCAACATCGTGTCCCTGGGGGTCATCGCCGGCCTGTCCAAGGTCGTTTCCCGCGAGGCCATCGAACGGGCGGTCCTGGCTCGTGTGCCGAAGGGCACCGAAGAGTTGAACCGTCGAGCCTTGGAGGCGGGCTTTGCGCTAGCGGGCTCATCCAAGGCTGCATGATCCCATCGCACGCGGCACCTTTGATGGTGCGAAAGAGGCGCCTCCTGCGCGCCTGATTTCTGTCCGGCCCGACCGGGCCCTGCTGGTTCAGGGTGGGCTCGGATTTGACGACCTGCTCCCTGGGTTGCCGTCCGATTGTCCCACGGACAGACTGCTGGCTCTTGGCCTCCCCCCCCTGCCTCCGGAATCTTCCTGTCTTCATCCGGTCGCGAGACCCCTCTCCGAAAACCGCCACAACCGCGATTGCTCGCTCCACCACGGCAATGTGAGGCCGAGCCGCGGATCAAGACGCTTCGGGGTGCCCCTTAGAGCGGTTCGCCATCAGCACTTGCGTTCAGCGAGCTTCTGGCGTTCGGAGTATGTTGGCGGCTCAAACAGGATTTCTGACCGGGTCACGGTTGTTGAGACAAAGGGTCTCAGGCTTTCACAGGACTGAGACAGCCGGAGATCTGGGATCATGGCGGTTGCAATTGAAGGGTGGGCCCGGCGGTGTCAGGCACGGCTTACGCTCACGAAACCCGTCGTTTCTGCATGCTTCAAGCATGAGCAATGTGGGCTGGAGACGCTCTACGGGTCAAAAGAACTTGCGGCGCCGTGGCACTGGCTTTGCAAAATCGTTGGGAATGGCATTTTTCATTGGATATGGGAGGGGCGTCACGCGGGGGCATGGAGACCATGAGCGCGCACCTGCTGATCGTTGAAGATGATCCGGAAATGCGGGACCTTCTACGCAAGGTCCTGGAGAAGGAAGGCTATCGGGTTTCCGTGGCGGGGGATGGGCATGAGGCCACTGCTTCACTGGCGCGGACTGCATACGATCTCGTCGTGACCGACATGCTGATGCCGGATGACGGCGGCCTGGAACTGTTGCAGGGCATCCGCGAAACCCAGCCCACGCTTCCCGTGATCATCATCACCGCTTTCGGGGACTGGCGAAGCTATAGCCGCGCGCTGGAACTCGGCGCGGCGGCCTTCATCAGCAAGCCGCTGAAGATGGCGGAACTGATCGGCGCTATCCACGCCGCACTGGCTGGGCGCGGTGCCGGCCAGGCCGCGTGAGGAGCGGGGATTCTCGCCGCGGGGGGAGTGCCATGTTGTCGATTCGACGGATCCTCTTCCCCACCGATTTTTCTGAGCCGGCAGAATACGCCTGGCAGTATGCGCTGACGTTCGCGCAAGAGTTCCAAGCCGAGGTCCACCTGCTCCACGTCGTGGCGCCGCCCCCGCGCCTGACGGAGGCCTATACGGTCACCTTCGACCCCGAGGAAACGGTGCAGGCCCTGATGGTGGAGGCGAGTACCTCCTTGGATGGGCAGGTCGAGGCGGCCAAGTCGCGGGGGTTGATCTTCCGTCGCGAGGTGCGGGCGGGGGTGGACTACCGCGAGATCATCGATTATGCTACCAAGCACGACATCGACCTGATCGTGATGGCCACCCATGGCCGGACCGGCTTGGCCCACGTTCTCCTGGGCAGCGTGGCCGAGAAGGTCGTGCGCAAGGCGCCGTGTCCGGTGCTGACCATCAAGCACCCGTCCTTGAAGGTTCATGTGCCGTAGCCGCTTCGGGCGGGCGGGCCGCCGATGTCCGCCAGGGATCCCGGTCCCCCCGGCTGGTTGGCCGCTGGCGGAGGGATCCTGCCGGAGGTGGTGGAGCGAGCCCAGCGGTTCCAGGCTGACCTTACGCGGCGCGATGTCGTCTTCGACCTCCTGGGCCTCCCCTGCTCCCACATCCCCCACCTCCCCCTGGAGCAACTGCGCGAGGAGGTAATCCGCGAAGGGGGGCAGGTCTGCCGGCCCCGGGTGGGTCGCAGGCGCCGTGTTCTGCCCCGGGGCAGGACCACGGTGGCGCCCGAGCGCCGGGCCGCCCGTCCGTGGGGGATCACCGCGGGCGCGACAGCCCGAGGAGGAACGCCATGCTGGTCGAGAAACGGATGAAGCGAGATCCCGTCACGGTGACTCCCGACGATTCCTTCCGGCACGCCATGACCCTCATCCGCCAGAAAGGGATCCGACACCTCCCGGTCGTGGAGGGCGGCCGGCTGGTCGGCATCGTCACCGATCGAGACATCCGCCAGACCTCCCCCTCGCCGGCCACCAGCCTGGAGATCCACGAGTTGCACTACCTGTTGGAGAGGGTGACGATCCGCGAGATCATGACCAAGAACGTGATTACCGTGACGGCCGACACCCCCATCGAGGAGGCGGCGCGCCTGATGCTCGCGCACAAGATCGGCGGCCTGCCCGTCGTCAAGGACGGGACCCTCGTCGGGATCATCACCGAAACGGACATCCTCCGAGCGTTCGTGGAGGTGATGGGCATCCAGCAGGAGCAGACACGGCTGGAGTTGGTCCTGGAGGACCGGCCCGGCGCCTTTCTGGAGGTCTGCCGGATCATCCAGGAACAGGGCGGCGACATCGTCAGTGTCGTCACCGCCACGGCGGCCCACCACGGGGAGCAAACCAAGGTCCTCATCTTCCGCCTGGAGGGGGTCCAGGTGGAGCCACTGGTGACGCAACTCAAGGCCGACGGCCACACGGTCCTGTCGGCCACAACCTGATGGGAGTCCTGCCGAGGCCCCTCGACGCGGGGTAGGATGTGCCCGCCGGTTGGGGGGCGGGGTGTGTACGGAACAGAAGGCCAGGCATGATCGAGATTCGCATTCACGGCAGGGGCGGACAGGGCGGCGTCATCGCTTCCAAGGTGCTGGCCGAGACCTTCTTCCGCGAGGGATGGGATGTCCAGGCGTTCCCCGCCTTCGGCGTGGAGCGGCGGGGGGCGCCCGTCGCCGCGTTCGTGCGGGCCGATGTCAAACCCATCCGCCTGCGCTGCCAGGTGGAGAGGCCCGATGCCCTGATCGTCCTGGATCCCACCCTCCTGGAGGATCCCGCGACGCTGACCGGTCTTGTGCCGGAAGGCTGGGTCGTGGTCAACACGGACCTGGATCCAACCGCCCTGCCCATCCCGCTCGCCTTCCGGGTGGCGGCGGTGGACGCGGGCGGGATCGCCCTCCGGCACGGCCTGGGGTCGGCCAGCGCCCCCATCGTGAACACCGCCATCCTGGGCGCCTTCGCGCGCGCCACCGGGAGCGTCTCGCTGCCCGCGCTGCGTGCCGCCATCGCGGCCACCGTCCCGGCGAAGGCGGCGCAGAACGCCGCGGCCGCGGCCGAGGCCTTCACGCGCACGCGGACCGGGCGGGCCCGCGGGCGGATCCCCGCGCCGCCCCCGGAGTCGAAGCTCTTGCCGAGGCCGGTTCTGCACCCAGGAGGCCAGGCGGTCTCCGTGCGCAGCATGGCCTTCAACCGGACCGGCCTGTGGCGCAACGTGAGCCCGGTCCACCGGGAGGGAATCGCCCCCTGCACCGCGGCGTGTCCCATCGGCGCGGCCAGCCCGCGGGTCTGGCAGCGTCTCGCCGCAGGCGAGGTGGACGAGGCCCTGGCCCTGCTCCTCCAGGTGAATCCCCTGCCCGGGATCACCGGGCGGGTGTGCCCCCGGTTCTGCGAGGGCGCATGTCACCGCACCGCGCTGGATGGGGCGGTGGCCATCCGGGAGCTGGAGCGGTACCTGGCCGACCATGGCAATCCAATGCCACTGCTCCCTCTGCCGAAAGAGCCGCGCGTCGAGGTCGCCATCATCGGGGCGGGGCCCGCGGGGTTAAGCTGCGCTTATTATCTGAGGCGACTCGGGTATGCGCCCACCATCTTCGACGCCGCGAGCGAAGTGGGTGGCGTGCTGCGTTCCGGGATTCCCGCCTACCGCCTCCCCCGGGCCGTTCTGGATCGCGAGGTGGCGCGGGTGGAGGCGGCGGGGGTCCGGTTCAAGCTGGGCGCACGCCTCGGCAAGGACTTTTCGTGGGATGAGCTGTCCGGCTATGCGGCGGTGTTTCTCGCCACCGGGGCGGGGCAGGAGCGGCGAATCGAGCTTCGCGGTGCGCCGGCGGATGCGGTGTGGTCCGGGCTGGCGCTCTTGGCCACGCTGAACGGAGGCGAACGGGTTGCCGTCGGCGAGCGTCTGGCGGTTATCGGCGGCGGCAACACCGCCGTGGACGTGGCCCGGAGCGCGCGGCGCCTGGGCAGCCAAGTCACCGTGGTCTATCGGCGCACCCGGACCGAGATGCCGGCCTTCGCCGACGAGGTGGCCGAGGCGGAAGCCGAAGGGGTGCAGTTCCGCTTCCTCCTGGCCCCTATGGCGGTCGAGCGGGTGGCGGGGAGTCTCCGGCTCGTGTGCCAGGTCATGCGGCTGGGCTCTCCCGATGCGTCGGGCCGGCCGCGGCCCGAGCCGGTCGCGGGGGCGCTTTCGATCGTGGAAGTGGACGGCATCGTCACCGCCGTGGGTGAGGACGTGAACCCGGCCGTGCTGCCCGGGTGGTTTCCGCCGGGCGTCCTCTGGGATGGGTCGGGGCATCCGCCCGTGTTCCTGGGGGGTGATCTGGCCGGGTCGCGGCGCACGGTGGTGGACGCCATCGGCTCCGGGCGGATGGGGGCGACCTGGATCGACCGGTGGCTCACGCTGCGGGAGCCGCCGCTTCATCCCGCGCCCCGGGACGCGGTGGGCCTCGAGGCGATGCACCTTCCCTGGTTCGAGACGGTTCCGCGTCTCCGCCCGACCCTGCGTGACGCCACGACTCGCCTGGGTGATTTCCGCGAGGTGGTGGAGGATCTGTCCGATCGGGCGGTCACGGCGGAGGCGCGCCGCTGCCTCTCGTGCGGCGCCTGCACACAATGCGACCGGTGCTGGCTGGCCTGCCCGGACGTGGCCGTCGTGGTCGAGGGCGCGGAGTACCGCGTGGACCTGGACCACTGCAAGGGGTGCCTCCTCTGCGTCGCCGAGTGCCCGCGGGGCGCGATCGCCGTGGAGCAGGTCGGGGGCCGCGCCTTCGGCGCGGTCGCTGTCGCGTGAGCCCTGCCACCGCGGGACAGTCTCGGAGCGAGTGTCACCGACGATCATGAAACTGGTGCTGGAAGGAAATCACGCGGCCTCCTACGGCGCGCTCTTGGCGCGGGTCCAGGTGGTCTCGGCGTACCCCATCACCCCGCAGACCCAGATCGTGGAGAAGCTGGCCGAGTTCTGCGCCGAGGGGAGGCTCCACGCCCGCTTTCTCGAGGTCGAGTCGGAGCACTCGGCCATGGCCGCATGCATCGGGGCGAGCCAGGCAGGCGCGAGAGCGTTCACCGCCACGTCCTCCCAGGGATTGGCCCTGATGCACGAGTTGCTCCACTGGGCGGGGGCGGGCCGGCTGCCCATCGTCCTGGTCAACGTGAACCGGGCCCTGGCGCCGCCCTGGACGATCTACGCCGATCAGACCGATAGCCTGTCCCAGCGCGACACGGGATGGATGCAGATCTACTGCCGATCCAACCAGGAGGTGCTGGACTCGGTGCTTCTGGGTTACCGGGTGTCGGAGCAGATCGGGCTGCCGACCATGCTGTGCCTGGACGCGTTCCTGCTCTCCCACACCTCGGAGCCCGTGGACGTTCCCGAGCAGGCGCTGGTCGACACGTTCCTGCCGCCGTACCAGCCGGCGCTCCGCCTGGATCCCGCGGCGCCCCAGGCCTTCGGGGGCCTGGCGGGTTCCGACGTTTTCATGGAGATCCGGCATGCGGCCCAGGCCGCCATGGACGAGGCGCTCCAGCTGATCCCCAAGGTGGGCGAGGAGTATCGCGCGCTCACGGGGCGAGGCTACGGCCTGGTGGAGGGCTACCGGGCCGAGGGGGCCGAGATTCTTCTCGTGACCATGGGGACGATCGCTACCACGGCCGAGACCGCCGTGGACGAGTTGCGCGAGGCGGGGATCGCCGCGGGCCTCCTGCGGGTGCGGGTCTTCCGGCCGTTTCCCGCCGACGAAGTCGCCAGGGGCGTGGGTGGCGCGGGCAAGCTGCTCGTCCTCGACCGCAACCTCTCCCTCGGCAGCGGGGGCATCCTGGCGGCGGAGGTGCGGGCGGCCCTGGCCGCGCGCGATCTCTCTCCGGGGGTCTGGGGCTACATCGCCGGGATCGGCGGCCGCGACGTGACGCCGGCTGCGATCATGTCGGCCTGCCGTGAGGTGGAGGCGGAGACCGCCCCCGACGTCGGCATCCGGTGGCTGGGTTTGCGTACATAGAATGTCGAATGCTGAATTTCGGATTTCGAATCTGGCGGATGTGATGTAGCATGAATGAATCCGGGCGGGTGACGGACATCCCTCGCGAAGAATACATGAGCCCGGGCCACATGGCCTGCCAGGGCTGCGGCGCGGCCTTGGCCATGCGCCTCCTGCTCAAAGGCCTCGGGCCGCAGACGGTCCTGGTGGTCCCAGCCTGTTGCTGGTCCATCATCAACGGCCCGTGGCATTCGTCGGCGGTGGCGGTCCCGTTCCTGCACACGGCCTTCGAGACGGGCGCCTCCGCAGCCGCAGGGGTCAGCGCGGCCTTTGCCATCCGAGGCATCCGGGCCACGGTGGTAGCCTGGGCTGGCGATGGGGGGACGTTCGATATCGGCCTGCAGGCGCTCTCGGGCGCGGCCGAGCGCGGGGATGACCTGCTCTACGTCTGCTACGACAACGAGGCGTACATGAACACCGGCATCCAGCGGAGCTCCGCGACCCCGGTGGGGGCCTGGACCACTACGACGCCGATGCCGCGAGGGAAGCGCCGTCCCAAGAAGGCCATTCTGGAGATCATGGCCGCTCACCGCATCCCGTACGCGGCCTCGGCCACGGTGGGATATCCCGAGGATCTCATCGTCAAGGTCCGACGGGCGCGCGCCCTCGAGGGGACGCGATTCCTCCACATCCTGGCCCCCTGCCCGCCGGGATGGCGGATCCTGCCGGAGCAGACCCTCCACCTGGCGCGTCTGGCGGTGGAGACGCGAATCTTCCCCCTGGTGGAGGTCGAGGACGGGGCCCGGGTGCGCATCACGGTGGTCCCCAAGGACCAGACACCGGTGGCGCGATACCTGGAAGCCCAGGGACGATTCCAACACCTGACCGCCGACGAGATCGCCGCCATCCAATCGTCGGTGGATGCGTCGTGGGCGGCGTTGTGGACGAAGGCGGCCCAGTCTGGAAACGGCGACAGCGTGGCCGGCGAAGAGGGGAGTCGCTCCCGAACCTGACCCGCCCCGGTTTCAGGTTCGGACTCCAACCACTCAATATCTGACAAGCAAGCGAGGACATCATGCTAGACGGATTCTTCAAACCCAATGCTGTGGTGGTGATCGGGGCTTCGCGAGAGGAGGGGAAAGTTGGCTTCAGCATCGTGGATAACCTCGTCAAGGCGGCCTTTCCGGGTCCCATCTATCCCGTGAATCCGAAGGCGACCGAGATCCGCGGCCTGAAGTGCTATCCCGATCTCACCCAGGTTCCGGACGGGGGGGAGCTGGCGGTCCTGGTGATCCCGCCCAAGGTGTGTATCCCCACGCTGGAGGCCTGCGTGGCCAAAGGGATCCGGTCGGCGGTCGTGATCTCGGCTGGCTTCAAGGAGGTTGGCGGCGAGGGGGCCGAGATCGAGAAGGCGTTGCGCGTGCGCGTCCGGGAGTTGGGCATCCGCGTGGTCGGGCCCAACTGCCTGGGGATCATCGATACCAAGAGCCGCCTGAATGCGACCTTCGCGGCCGGCATGCCCCCCGTGGGCGAGATCGCCTTCTTCTCGCAGTCGGGGGCGCTGTGCACCGCGATCCTGGACTGGGCCATCGGCAACGACGTGGGATTCTCCAAGTTCATCAGCCTGGGGAACAAGGCGGACACGTCCGAGGTGGACTTCATCGAGGCGTTAGCGGCGGACCCCGAGACCCGCGTCATCATCGGCTACATCGAGGGCGTGGAGAACGGGCAGCGGTTCATGCAGGCCGCCCGCGCCGCCAGCAAGGTCAAGCCGCTCATCATCGTGAAGTCCGGCGGGACCGCGGCCGGGGCCCGCGCCGCCTCGTCGCACACCGGGACGCTGGCCGGCTCCGAGAAGGCCTTCAGCGCCGCCTTCCGGCAGTCGGGGGTCATCCGGGCGGAGAGCATCGAAGAGCTGTTCAACTTCGCCCGGGCCTTCGCCACCCAGCCGCTCCCCAAAGGGCCGCATTTGTGCATCGTGACCAATGCCGGTGGGCCGGGGATCATCGCGGCCGACGCCGTCGAGCGGTCCTCTGCGAAGATGGCGACGCTCCAGCCCGAGACGGTGGAGCGGCTGCGCAAGGCCCTGCCGCCTACGGCCGCGCTGTACAACCCCGTGGACGTGATCGGGGACGCCAAGGAGGACCGCTACCAGGCGGCGTTGGAGGCGGTAGCCGCCGACCCGAACGTGGACGGGGTGCTGGCCCTCACCACGCCGCAGGCTATGACGGAGAACGACAAGTTCGCCGAGGTGGTCGGACAGACGGCGAAGCAGACCGGGAAGCCGTTCTTCACCTCCTTCATGGGCGAGGTGAGCGTGGCCCAGGCCCGGGTGATCCTGCGGAACTACGGCGTTCCCCAGTACCCGTACCCCGAACCGGCGGTCCGGACCTTCGAGGCCATGGTCCGCTACCGGGAGTGGCAGGAGTACACGCCGGCGCCCCCGCGCGAGTTCACCGTGGACAAGGGACGCGTGGCGCTCACGATCCTGGAGGCTCAACGGGCCGGGCGCACGACGGTGGGAGAGCGCGAGGCCCGCGAGGTCATCGCCGCCTACGGCCTGCGCCTCCCCCAGAACGTGCTGGCCCGAACCGTGGACGAGGCGGTGGCGGCGGCCCAGCAGATGGGGTTCCCGGTGGCCCTGAAGATCGTGTCGCCTGACATCCTCCACAAGACGGATGTGGGGGGGGTCCGGCTGAACCTCCAGGATGCCGACGCGGTAGCCGAGGGGTTCGGGGCCATCGATATCAGCGTCCGCCGGTTCTTCCCGAGCGCGGCCATCCAGGGGATCGCGGTCCAGGAAATGGTCGCGGGCGGAAAAGAGGTCATTCTGGGGATGACTCGGGATCCCTCCTTTGGGCCGCTCCTGATGTTCGGGCTGGGCGGGATCTACGTCGAGGTCCTGAAAGACGTCGCCTTCCGGGTCGCCCCCATCGGTCCTGACGAGGCCGAGGCCATGATCCGCGAGATCCGCTCCTTCCCGCTCCTCAGGGGCGTGCGGGGCGAAAAGCCGTCGGATCTCAACGCCATCGTGGATGCCCTGTGCCGGCTGTCCCAGCTCTGCGTGGACTTCCCGGAGGTCCTGGAGATGGACGTGAACCCCCTGCTCGTCAAGCCCGAAGGGGAGGGGGCGGTGGCGATTGACGCACGGCTGGGGTTGGCCCCGTGATGATCCGCGCCCTCAGCGCGGGGTGACGGTTCAAAACGACCTGTGGCCCAAGTGCGAGAAGGGAGACTGAGCATGCAAACGCTGTTCATCGGTTCGACGGCCGGCAATTCCGGGAAGACCCTGATCACCGTGGGGCTGGGCTTGGCGCTCAAGGAGTGCGGGTACAAGGTGGGCTACCTCAAGCCCCTGGGCAAGATGCCCATAACGGTCAACGGGAAGACGGTGGACGCCGACGCCCAGTTCCTCAAGAGCATCCTGCAACTGTCGGAGCCGCTGGAGCAGATCTGTCCCGTGGTCCAGACGCAAGACCTGGTGGCCCGGGCGCTGCGGGGTGAGGCAGGCGACCTGCGCTCCAAGATTCAGCAGGCCTACGAGGCTGTCTCAGTTGGGAAGGACGTAACCCTGATCGGCGGGGCCGGCTCCCTCACCGACGGTGCCTTCCTCGGGATCTCGGGGACGCGGCTGGCCAAGGAGTTCCGGGCATCGGTCCTCCTCATCGATCCCTATCAGAACGAGGTCTGCATCGACTGCATCCTGACCGCCAAGGAGGCGCTGGGGGACCGCCTGATGGGGGTGGTCCTGAACCGCGTGACCCCGCCGAGCCTGCCCGAGGTGGAGCAGATGGTTGTCCCCTTCCTCGTGAACAAGGGCGTCGAGGTGCTGGGCGTGCTCCCCTTGGATCGTGTTCTCGACGCCGTCACGGTCCGGCAGATGACGGAGATCCTGGACGGCAAGGTGATCTGCGGCCAGGATCGCCTGGACGAGTTCGTGGAGCGGTTCAGCGTCGGCGCCATGGACGTGGATGCCGCCCTGGGCTACTTCCGCAAGCTCCCCAACAAGGCGGTCATCACCGGGGGCCACCGGGCGGACATCCAGCTGGCGGCCCTGGAGACCTCCACCAAGTGCCTGGTGCTGACCGGCGATCAGATGCCCAACGAGATCATCATCAGCCGGGCGCGGGAGGTCGGCGTCCCCATGATCAGCGTCCATTATGATACCTTGACCACGGTGGAGAAGCTGGAGGCCGTGCTGGGCCGGATTCGCATCCGGGAGGAGCGGAAGGTCCAGCGCGCGCGGGAGCTCTTGCGGGACCGGCTGAACTATCGGCGGATCGTCGAGAAGCTGGGGCTGAAGCAGAAGTAAGAAGTGAGAAGTAGGGGAAGGCAGGTCTGCTCCCTTCCTTGCGGCGCCTGCGGGCCGGCTGCAGCGACAACGCAGCCGGCCCGATGCATTCCGGCCCCTCCCGCTTCGTTCGAAATTCCAAAGCCGACATTCGATATTCGAATTGGAGTCGCGCTCACCGCCTTGGTGTGTCAGGAGAGGTCGGCGAGCTTCGCCAGGTCGGGCAAGAAGAGCTGCCGGCCCTGCAGCTCGAGGGCGCGGGCCAGGAGTCCCTCGGCCACGCAGGGGACCGAGGGAGGGGCCGCACCCTCGGCCTCGCTCAGCGAGAGAATCTCTCCCACCGAGTCCACGATGAAGCCGACGGGCTCGCTCCGCGACCCGGCCAGGACCACGATCACCCGGGTGTGGCGGTCGGTCACCGGGTTCACGAGGCCGAACCGCTTGCGCAGATCCACCACGGGGATGGCCTTGCCCCGCAGGGTTGCCAGTCCCTCGATGTGGGGGGCGGGACGCGGGATTTTCGTGATCGGCGGGACGGGGGCCACCTCGGCCACCTGGTCCACCGGGATGGCCAGGGACAGGTCGGCGACGAGGAAGCAGAGATATTGCTCCATCAGCGTATGAAGAGCCGAGAGTTGAGAGCCGAGAGCCGCGAACGCGCCGAAGGGCTTTCTGCCACGCGCATGGTGTTGCTAGCCGAGGAGCAGGTCGCCCAGGGTGAACAGGAACATGCCGATGCTCAAGATGCCGTTCACGTTGAAGAAGGCGACATTGAGTTTGGCCAATCCGTGCCGGCGGAGCAGCCAGTGCTCGTACAGGAGCAAGGCGACGGACAAGGAAAGCCCGGCCGTGTACACCGGGCCGAGATGCCCGAGCGGGATCAAGAGGGCGAGGCAAACCGCGGTCGCCGCGTGAAAGAGCCGCGCGACCAGCATCCCGCCTTCGACGCCGAGGTGCGCCGGGATCGAGAACAGGTTGTGCCGCCGGTCGAACTCGACGTCCATGAGGGCGTAGAGGATATCGAACCCCGTGGTCCAGCACAGGACCGCCGCCCCGAGCACCAGCGCGGGCGGGCCGATGCGCCCGGCGACGGCGATCCATGCGCCGACGGGGGCGAGGGCCAGGGAGAGGCCGAGGATCAGGTGGGAGAGGGCCGTGAACCGCTTCGTGTACGAGTAGCCGCTGACGATCAGGATGGCCACCGGCGCCAGGGCGAAGCACAGCGGATTCAGCATCCAGGCGGCGAGGAGGAAGAGCCCGAACGAGCAGATGACGAAGGCCAGCGCCTCAACCGGGGAAATCCGCCCCTGCGGCAGCGCCCGATCCCGCGTGCGGGGATTCAGGCGATCCAGGTATCGATCGGCCAGGCGGTTCACGCCCATGGCCCCGCTTCTCGCCCCTACCATGGCGACGAGGATCCACAGAAGCTTGTCACGCGGAGGGATCCCTCCCGCCGCCAGCACTGCCCCCATCAGGGCAAAGGGCAGCGCAAAGATGGTGTGCGGGAACCGGATCATCTCCAGGTAGGTACGCAGTCTCTGCAGCATGGCTCGCAGTTCGCCGGTTCCCAGCTTTCAGCGGTCAGCAATCAGCTCTCAGCCGGATGCAGCCTGCATCGGCCGAGGGCTGACCGCCGATGGCCGAAAACTTCCCTATTACTTCACCCCGACATGAATCGCCACGATCCCGCCCGTGAGGAGACGGTACGACACGTCATGAAGGCCGACATCCCGCATCCACCCCGCCAAACCCTCGGGAGAGGGAAAGTCCGCCACCGAGGCCGGGAGGTACGAGTAGGCCAACGGGTGGCCCGAGACCAGCCGACCGATCCGGGGGAGCACCCGGTGAAAATACCAGAGGTAGGCGCGTCGGAGCAAGGCTCCCGGCGGCGTGGTGAACTCGAGGATTACGGCGCGACCGCCCGGCCGGAGGACCCGGCACATCTCGCGCAATCCTCGCAGGCGATCCGGGACGTTGCGCAGCCCGAAGGCCACGGTAACGGCGTCGAAGGAGCCGTCGGCGAAGGGGAGGGCCTCGGCCTGGGCCACCTCCAATCGCACCCGATCCGTGAGTCGTGCGCCTCCGATCTTGGCGGCGCCCAGGGCGATCATGGGACGGCTGAAGTCTACTCCCACAATCCGGGCGTCGGGGAACTGCCGGGCGGCCTCCAAGGCGAGGTCGGCCGTTCCGGTGCACACGTCCAGCAGGATCCCCTCGCGCGGGAGGGCTGTGGCGGCTACCGCCTGGCGCCGCCAGGCGCGATCGTACCCGGCGCTCAGCAGGCGATTGAGAAAATCGTACCGGGGGGCGATGGCCGAGAACATCCGCTCGACTGCAACCCCCCGGTCATCGAGGATCTCCGGTACGCTCTCCGGCATACTAATCTGTCCTGGACGAAACCCAGGCTTCAGGCGCGGCGCAACCTCGGGTCCCGCAGGGCCGTGCCGACCCTGACATGCTGCACCTCGGAAAATGGGGTCGAGAGGGCGGTGGTGATCCCGCGGGACCTCCCAGAGGGATTGGCTATTTCTTTTCCTCGATGGTGAGATCGAGGCCGGACCCGGGCGCATTCTTGACGACGAACTTCAGGCGGGACCCGGGCGTGAGGGCGGCGTCGTCCCGGAGGCCGTTCAGGCTGGCCAGCTGGAAGCGGCGGCCTTCGTCCCCCATCTCGTCCCGGGCGATGCTGGCCAGGGTGTCGCCGTCCTTCACCGTGTACACCCTGAGGCGCAGCTGCTCCTTGGTCTCGCCGTACTTCAGCTGGTCGAGGTGGGCCTTGTAGTTGTCGGCTTTCACCTCCAGGGGGCCTCCCTCGCTGACCAGGAGGGTCGCCATGGTGTCCCCCTTGGCGATTCGGATGGCCGTGTCGGGATGGGTGGCCTCGAAGCCGTGATACGTTGACTGGCCCTGCAACAATTCCCAGCGGCGCAGGTCCCGGAGGAACGTGACCATGCGCCGCGGATCGTAGCCCGCCCGGTGAGCCCGGCGCAGACCCACCTCGTCCGCCTCCAGCTCGTAGTCGCGCCCATAACCCAGGAGGATGTAATTGGTGAGGTGGTTGGAGATCATGGCGACGCCCGCGGCCGCCTGGCCACCGCCGGCTGCCGCAGCGGCCCCCAGCCCGACGAGCGTTGCCAGTTGGGCGCCGAAGGCCTTGGTGAGCAGCTTGGCCCCGTGGCGGGAATTGACGTGAGTGATCTCGTGCCCGAGGACCCCGGCGAGCTGCGCCTCGTCGTTCATTTCCGCCAGTATCCCCCGGGTCACGTAGATGAAGCCGCCCGGAAGGGCAAAGGCATTGACGTAGGCTTGGTCCACCACCTTGAACTGGAAGTTGAAGCGGCTATCGCCCGAGGAGGCCGCGAGCAGACCGATCTGGGCGATATAATTCTGGAGGTCCGGACTGTCATAGTAACCGAATTGCTTGAGGATTTGCGGGTCGGCCTCGCGGCCGATCTTCACGTCGTCGGCCTCATCGATGAGGCTATAGGCTGCGCCGGATCGGGGGAGAAGCGCTGTGGCCAGGGCCGCCTGCCCCAGCGCCGAGAAGAACTGGCGCCGACTCCACCCGTTCGATCCGGTCGCACAGTTCACACACCATTGCATGACCCTCACCTACCTCACCTGCACCCGGTCCACTACCGGAGCCTCGCCTCGACGGCTTTGATGTTCTGCTTGGCCTTAGCGGCTAGGCTCCCCTGGGGACTGTATTTCAGGTACAATTTGTACTCGGCCAGCGCCTTCTTGTACAGGACCTTGTCGTCCGTGCCCAGCTTGGCCTTGGTGTGATAGGAGAGCGCCAGGTTGTAGTGTGCCTCGGCATAGTCCGGCTTCAACTCGACGGCCTTCTCGTATTCGGCGATGGCCTGGTCCAGAGAGTCGAAGACCCGCTCGTGGTACATGACGCCGAGTTCGTAGTGCGCCTCGGCCTGCATCTGGCGATCCGGGGCCTTGGCGCCGTCCTGTCCCTGAGCGGCAAGCGCCAGGCTCGCCAGGGCCGCGCCGGCGAGCCCTCCCAACAGCCATGTCCCCCACACCCTCACCGTTGGAGTCCTCCTTTCAAGCGCTCTGCGAATTTGCCTCGTCTCGGTCCATGCCAGGACAGGGAACCCCTTCCGCGGGAGCGGCAGGTCTACCGAGTGAGACCGGCCAGGGGGCTGGAACCCTCGACCTCCTGATTACAACTCCCCATCGGAAAGTAATTAAGCATAACAGACACGACCTATCCATGCAAGAAATCGGTGGTTGGGCTGGGGGGATGGCGCTCCTGGCCAGTATGCCCGGCACTTAGCGGCCAGACCGATAGCAGGCGCTAGAGTGATTCGACACTGGGCGCCTATGCTGGGAGCGATTGCGGAGGGCTGTGCAGGTGTGCGAGCCAGGGCGCGAGAGGGCTCGGGATTCTTTCAATGAGTTCCGGTGGCTCAATGACCAGGGAAATCCGGAAACAACCGGAACCCCCCTCTCATCTGGCCACGTTCTTCTCGCCCACCTAATCAGCCAGGTCTATGACACACACTTCCTCGTAGGTCCTGTGCGGGCCGATGGCGATCCCGGCAAGCCGAAAGGCGGGCTCGAAGAGACTCTTTCTGTGGTCCCGACCAGCAACCCCATCGTCCACGATGAGTTGGATGACTATTGAACGCGCGGTGACGGAACCAAACGTGATAACCTCCCCGCTCGTTGTCCTCGGCCTGCTATATCTCCCTATCCGATCTATTGGTTGACTGCCGTCCGAGCCGGCATGTCCGGTTATGCCCCGGGGTCCGATGTCTTTCACGTGGTCCCGCGCCGACAGCGTCAGGGGTCGTGAAGCCGACAGCGCCGGAAGCGGGTCGACTTTCTTCAGGAAGGCTATGGCCTCGTCCACGGCTGTGATTCCCTCCAGGGTCCGGGTGGGCTTCCTGCCGTCTATCACAACCACGAGCGGGCCCTTGAAGTTTCTCTTGTGGTCCTCCACGTAGCTGGCATACTCCGAGGGGCGGGTGCGCGCCAGATTCAGTTCCTCCAGCACTGCCCTCTCGTTCTGATCCATATCACCCGTTGATTGCTCGTCCGCCGCGGCACAGACCGTTGCCATCGCCATGAGACCCACGGCAATCAAACAACCTTGGGCTAGTGCGCTCCGACCAAACATACGTCATCCCCTTTTGTTACAGCCTCCCCAGTTGTTCCAGCGGCGGTGTGTCTATGATCTCAAGCTCTGTGCCATCATCTCCGTGCCGGATGTCGCCCTGTGGCCGAGGGCTCCGTTGGGGGCCCGCCCACGCCGGGATAGAAAGGACCAGACCGCAGGCGCGGTGTCAAGCCAAAACCCTGGGCCGACGAGAGGTGGCGTGGGCGACGGACGGACCAGGGAGTAGGAGGGAGCGACACGGGGTCGACCTGGACGGACGACACCGTTCGGCGAGGCAGCGCAGGAATCTCGAAGCTGGCAGTGAGGACGACCCGCTGATTTCTTAATGGGAGCAACGGAGGCACCGGCCCTGGACGGCGTCTCGCCCGTGGCTGATCTTGAGTGGAGCCGCCGCTCGGACTTGAACCGAGGACCTGCGGTTTACGAAACCGCTGCTCTGCCAACTGAGCTACGGCGGCGGTAGAACGTAGTCTAGTCAACTCGCCGGGGGATGGCAAGCCATTTCGAGGATTCTCGCCCAAGCGCATCGAGGACGCCTCGGGCTATTGACTCAGCCTCAGGACGCGGGTAAGCTTTCGGCGCACATCTCTGAGGGCGGCGGAGGGCACGGCCATGCAAGAGCGGGTGCGCGTGGGCGCGGCGCAGATGGCGCCGCAGTTCTTCGACAAGCGGAAGACTTTGGAGAAAACCGTCGGCATCATCGAAGAGGCCGGACGGCTGAGCCTCGACCTCCTCGTCTTTCCCGAGACCTACTTCGCGGCCTATCCGTTCTGGCGGGGGGCCGTGTCGGTCCGGCGATCCACCGAGCTCATCGTGGAGATGCAGCGGCACGCGATCCGGGCGGACGGCGAGGAAGCGCAGACGATCGCCGACGCGGCACGGCGGGCCAAGGTGCACTGTGTCGTCGGCTGCAACGAGCTGGACGACCGAGTAGGGAGCCTCACTCTGTACAACACGCTGCTCTTCGTGGGGCGGGACGGAAAGATCAAGGGCCGCCACCGCAAGCTCATGCCCACCCACTCGGAGCGGGTGTACTGGGGCATGGGGGACGCGGCCGATATCCGGGTCTTCGATCTGGACATCGGATGCGTGGGCGGCCTCATCTGCTACGAGCACCACATGACGCTCCTCCGGGCGGCCATGGCCATCAAGGGGGAGGAGATTCATTGCGCTGTCTGGCCCGGCTGGTGGAAGGTGGACAAGCACCTGGGCGGGAAGAGCCAGGAGCCGGGGTCGGACACCTGCGACATCGAGCCGGCCATTCGCGAATACGCCATCGAGAACCAGGTCTTCGTAGTCAGCTCGAGCTGGATCCTCAAGCCGGAGGACGTGCCGGCCGACCTCCGCGACGTCATGCGCTACAATCTGGCCGTGGGCGGGAGCTGCATCGTGAATCCGGCGGGGCTCTATGTAAAGGGTCCGGTTTTCAACGAGGAGACCATCGTGTGGGCCGACATCGACGCCGAGGAGCGGCGGCTGGCCAAGGCCTACTTTGACTGCCTGGGCCATTATGCCCGGTTCGATCTCCTCTCACTTTACATCCGGGAGGAAGGGTACTCGCCGACCGGGCCGCAGCGTGCCGTGCCCGAATTGCCGGAGCCCCGGCGCGATCAGGACCTCCGGCGGCTGGCGTACCGGTACGGCGTGCGGGTCGAGGACCTGGAGGGGTACCTCGCCCGGGGCCTGGATCATGCGGAATAGGCAGGCCGGGCAGGATGCCAGGCGCGTGCGGCGTTGGATCGGGGCGGTCGTCTGCGCGGCTGCGGTAGGGATCATCGCGCTGGTGGCCCCCCGCCTTGCGCCCCGCTCTCCCGTCGCGATCGTCGTCCTGTGCGTCCTGGCGGTTCTGACCGTGAAGCTCGTCGAGCGTCGGGTCCACCAGTGGTTCCGGCGCTGGGCCGAAAGGGAGGCAGCGCGGACCATGCGGCCGCGAGGACGGCCCTAGCGCGCCAGCTGAACACGGGGGCCTCACAGGTCCGATACGCGCTGCGGTGGAGGCGGATCATGCAGAGGGCACAGATCGGTACCTCGGTCCTGGAGTTGGTCGAAGGGGACATCACGAAGCAGGACACGGAGGCCATCGCCAACGCGGCCAACGAAGGGTTGCGTGGCGGTGGAGGCGTGGATGGGGCCATCCATCTAGCGGGCGGCCCCCAGATTGCGGAGGAATGTAGGAAGATCGGCCACTGCCCGACGGGTGAGGCGCGGATCACAACGGGGGGGCGGCTCAAGGCCAGGTGGGTAATCCACACCGTGGGACCGGTGTACCACGACGGGAGGCACGGGGAGCCGGAGCTCCTGGCGGGCGCCTACCGGAACGGCCTGCAGCTCGCCTCGGAGAAGGGCATCAAGACGCTGGCCTTCCCTTCCATCAGCACCGGAGCCTACGGCTATCCCATGGCGGAGGGGGCGCGCATCGCCCTGACGACGGCTATTGAGTACCTGCGAGGCCATCCGGAGATTACCTTGGTGCGCTTCGTCCTCTTCGGGTCGGCGGCGCTCCGGACCTACGAGCAGGTTCTCGCCGAGCTCATGCCAACCGCCCAAAGGGACTAGGCACGGCCGCGGGTTTGGGGTTGACAGCTAGGATAGCATTGGGTAGGCTTACTAATCAGTCTATAATTTAGACTACACTTTTCCTCTCTCCTGTGGTATGATTCGCCCATGAGAATCGACGGGCGAACTCTCGCGCACGCAACGCTCGAAACCATTCGCCGGATGGCGG
>Ga0187882_1000454_pt1 | contig 45021 bp, 32 predicted proteins | sample June2016WEW_19_1_3_FD_132991 | JGI IMG/M metagenome (GOLD analysis project Ga0187882, IMG submission 132991) | Peatland microbial communities from SPRUCE experiment site at the Marcell Experimental Forest, Minnesota, USA - June2016WEW_19_150 | ecosystem: Environmental > Terrestrial > Soil >... | reverse complement strand
TTTGCCGAGTTCCGAACGCCAGTCGTGCTTCAGGCCCTTAGCATCCGTGATCACAGCGTCGCCATAGGCCTTGAGCGCCTTGGCAAATACCATGTAGTAATAGTAAACGGTTTTTTGGCCTACCCCGGGATTTTCATCCACCGTGTAGTGTTCCTTGATCCAATTCGCTGCCGCTTCGACACGCGGATCGCCTTTTTTCACGTTGGTATAGCTATAGCTGAGCAATCCGGCATAGGTCATGCTGCCATAAGAATTTGTGCCGGTGCCTTGCCAACCCATACCCGGACCATAAGAAAATCCGCCATCATTTCCCGTATAAGACTGGTCGTTGGATTCGCTGCGGTTCTGCACACGCTGGATGAACGTGACTGCACGCTGCCAGATTGGATCGTTGTCTGCAAGCCCGGAAGCCTTCAATGCTTCCATTGCATACTGCAGGTTGGGCAAATCGGCGCGGCCCGCGCCGTTGTACCCGACGCCGCCGTAATTCTTGTCGGTTTTGGGGGTCTTGCCGTCTGCGCCGATCTGGATGCCGGTCATATACTTCTGACCCTTTTGAATCAAGGTTCTGTAATCGGGATTGCCAGCAGCGACCAAGGCCATAACGGCCACTGCCGTATTGTAGTTCTCATGGTCCTTTTCGTAGATTCCGCCGTCCGGTTTCGCCTGCTTCACAATATAGGCAAGCCCATTTTTGACTTCGGGCGCCGCCTTGTGAGCTCCTCCCGGCTGCTTCAAAATGGCTGTGGCAGCTAAGGAGGAGATGCCGGAGTTGTTTTCCCAACTGCCGTCGGTCTTCTGATTCTTCAGCAGGTAGGCAACTCCGCGCTCGATGGAAGCCTCAAGATCCTTGCGCATCTGCGGCGTGATCTGGCCTGAGGGCGCGGCAGCGGCCTTCTGCGCCGGAGCGGTGGCCTTTTGCGGAGCCGCGGCCGTCTTCTGCTGCGACATCACCGTCAAAGGCAGGCATAGCGCCAGGAGAGTTATCAAACATACGAGTATCGGTCGGGAACGCATATTAAAAGCTCCTTTCGGTTAAATGGAAGGCGTCGCCATCCTGAAAAGACGTACTCGCGATCGCCAATACAAAAACGCGGTTTTTGGAACCAGCTGCAACAGGGGAATGGCGCCTCTGCCGCCGATTTACCGATTTGCTAGAAAATGTAGCGGAAGCCCGCGTACAGATTGAACCCGGTTCCATCGACTCCGGAGCCGTGGATCCGATAGTTCCGGTCCCCCAGGTTGGAAAGGCCAAAGTGCAGGCTTGTGCGCTCGCCAACCGATACTCCACCCATAAAATCCAACGCATACCATCCGCTGGTTTTCAGGTAGAGTGGGACCTTGGTGCCGTCACCCGTGACGGTAACGCCGTTGATCACAGCCCCGATCGGCAAAATCCGATCCTGAATCTGCTTGAGGGTTTCCCCTGTCGGCATGAAGGTATCGTCTGAGGTGCCGATCTTTCCGTCGGCGCCCGTCAGAATATAAGGACTGGCATTGCCACCGCGGAAGAAACTTGCGATGTCCGTCCGGCTGCGCGAGGCGCCGATCCGGTCGTCATCGATGTCCCCGCCACTCAGGCGTGCCTGCTCACCGGCAAATCGGTTCCGGATCTCCAGCCAGAAACGTCCCAAGGGTGTATAGCGCACCGACAGCTTCCCTTGCTGGGGTGGCAGCTTGCTTGCCGGCCGGTTGGGGTACAAGTCCCTGCCTGCGAGAATCGAGTAGTTGCCCTCGAAGTGCCACTGCGGGGTGAGGGTAATCCGGAACAGAGAGTCGATCCCATAATATTTGGAATGCCCGTCGTTCATCGTCGATTTCACTGACCGCGGGCTCAGCGACGTCACGACCGCAACAACTCCCTGCGCCATTTGTGCTGCCGACTGCGTCATCGGCGTAACAGCAATGCCGGCAATGGTGGCAGGAGCGCTGCCGACGGGGAAGAGCAGCGTCCGTCCTGAGATCGGATTCAGCAATTCGGAATCAAAGGCCTGCACGCGCGCGTAGAACTTTGATGATTCGAAATGAACCCCCAATTCATAACTGTATAGGGATTCCGGTCCGAGCTTCTGGACCGGCTTGCCTGTCGACACAGCTCCATCTCCAGAATCCGCGCCCATGAGGGCTCCCACGGCGATTGCTTCATAAGATGGAACCTCATAACCCAGGGTGGTCACGCCGAGGGAGGCTAGGTTTGACACATTCGGCGCGCGGAAGCCGCGTCCGACAAGCACATGCACGCCGGCGTGTTGATTGAATTGCCAGGAAACGGCGCTATTGAAAGTTATGTCATGAAAGCCAGGAGAGGTGTCGGTCACTCCCAGAGTGAGTCCCGTCGCATCCAGGTTTCGATCCGCATAGGTTCGCATCCTCACGTCCGTGAAGCGCGTCCCCAGGATCAGACGCACCTTGTGCCGGATCAGTTCGCTCGCATTTTGCACAAACAGCCCGGTAGTGACATAGCGTGTTCCATTCGGATAGTTGGCGCGTTGTTGAGCCGTAGTTCCTTTGACGGGATCAAAACTGAACCGTGTCGACATCACGCGTTCGTCATAAACTTCCCCGCCAAAGACCAGGACGTGCCGCGGGCCCACGTGGGACGCGCCCTGCACCGAATATCCCTTGGAATCGACACGGCTGTTGTCCGTCGTGATCGAGTCTGTGTATTTGAGGTTTTGCTTGATCGACCCGTCGCTCTGCGAATTCATCGATACAGTGCCGGTCAGAGAATCCAGGAAGCCGAATCGCTGCTTCTCGTATCGAAGGTATCCGAAATCCACCATTTGCGGAAAATATTGCGACAGCAGCTTGCCGGGACCGCCGAGTTCATCACGATAGGAATGTTCGCCCTTGATTCCGCTGTAGAGGTACTGCACCGTCAAGCTCTGATCTTGGCTCATGCGCCAGTTCATCTTCGTGTCCGCCCCATACTGTCCGAACCCCGTGTTCCGCAGCCTGGCGCCCAAGAGGTTCCGCACATCAGCCAGCGGCAATCCCAGGTAGCGGAAGAAAGAGTTGCGGGAATCTTCGCCCTCGCCGGCGCGCAGATTGTTGAGACGCCGCGCGGTCCCGCCGAACATCCAGGTGAGCCGCTTGCCGCCAAAAGACACTCGCGCATCGTACATTCCTGAAGCATCCCCACTCGCGCCAATGGCATTGAGCTCTCCGTGGATCCTGGAACCTCCCTGCACTGGCTCGAAAGCCGCTTCCTGCGTCAGCAGATTGATGGTGCCCCCCAGGGAATCGCTCCCATACGTCGCACTGGTCGGGCCCAGAATTGCCTCAACCCGCTCGAGCTGGCTGGGATTGATATATGCGAGATACTGGTTGGGACCGGAGCGGAAAATGCTGGTGTTGAAGCGAACTCCATCGATCAGCAGGAGGGTTTGATAGCCCGTCAGGCCCCGCATGAATGGAGAGGACTGGCCGTGGGTCGTTTCCTGGACCATGACTCCTGGGCTGCTGTCCAGGGCGTTGCCGACGGTAGTGAGAGGCTTTTGAACCAGAAAATTCCGGTCCTGGAGCGTCACAACCTGGCTGGCGGTGATAGGGGTCTCGACGTTGCCCCGACTGGCGGTAACGGTCACCTCGGAATTAATTCCGGCAAGCTCCATCTTGATCCGCAGAGTCTGTGTCCCGGCTGTTTCGTAAACAACTGGCAGGTGCTGCGTCGCAAAGTGCGCTGCCTGAACTCTCAATGCATAGGAGGCCGGTACCAGTCCGCTGATTACAAAACTGCCTCCGGAATCGGTCACGGTTTCCTGCACGTTCGTGCCTTGAGCGTTTAGCACCGTGATCAGGGCGCCTGCAATGGGAGTGTCCGTGGGGTCAACGACGAGCCCATTGAGAGTCCAGGACGTTGCCGTGGCAGAAGAGAGTGACCCCAGAAATAGCAAGCAGAGATAAAGAAATGCTATTCGGCTCGTGATGATTTGTGCGCTTCGGCGGAACCTGGGGGACATTTTCACACTCCTGTTGTGTGATTTCTTTAATTGCGAGTTTCGGGTGTTCATAACACTGAAGCAATCAGGATTCCTCACATCCGTCCGCTGTCGATCTTCTGGTTTTGCAGCGCCTGACCAGACCACAAAATCCTACGTGCAGCCCGCAATTACGGGCCTTTGTAAAGAATTGTAAAACAAAGATATGAGATCATTTGCAGGTACCAAGGCGCATCTCCTTGACCCCGGATTTGTAAAAAAGACTTACAACTCCGCTGGCGTTTTTCGGCGCGGAGGCTGTAAATCGTTAGGAAGTTCAGGCAGGACGCGGGTTTATCGGCGGAGGCCTTGGGTGTAAAGATTTCCGACAAGTGAATGACCCTGAAGGGAATAATAGGACGTTCGGTTGGTTCGTGGCGAATGGATCTGTGTGGATTTGTGGCTCGATACTTTCGTTGTAACTGAGGATACGAAATATCATCCGTCGGCGGGTCGACGCGGGGTGTCGTGTGTCTGCGTTGAGGACTTGTCGTGGTGAGCCTCCGGGGATGAATGAAGAGCGCGGGATCTCCAGCGCTCTTCATTCCCCGGACCTCGGCCGCTGTTACCTAAAAGGTGAAGCGCACCTGCAATTGGAACATCCGCGGAGGGTCGATGTTTGCGAACGCCGGGATCGCGTTCGTGGCAGTGCCGACGGCCACGAACTGACCGAACGTCGAACTCGGTGTGCCGGTGTCGCCATAAATTGTCTGTCCGCGGCCGAGGAAGTTCCCATGATTGAGCAGATTGGAGCCCTCCAACCTTAGCAGAATCGCCTTTCGTTCTGACAGCTTGAGGCGATCCTCGATGAAAAGTCCCACGTCGGAGGTCGGGGTGCTGCGGAACGCCGACTTGCCGACGACACTGCCGTTAATGACGGGCCGGTCGTTGTTCAGGCCGTCCCCGTTGTTGTCAACGCCCGTTGTCGCATTGAATGGGCGCGCGGATGCGAATTGAGTCAAGGTGCCGGCCGTGATGTTTAACGGCAGCCGATACATGAATGTGATTACCGCACGATGACGCTGATCGAGGAAGCTGGGTCCGCGTTCGGTCTCGCCGAGCCGGCTGATAATGCTCTGGTCCGGGCTGGTGCCATTGCCGTCCGGTTCATAGGTGTTGGTCGCCTTGGACAGCGTGTAGCTGACCGCGGCAGACATGCGTGAGTTGCCGCGGTAGCTGACCTGCGTCTGCAATCCGTCGTAATCGGCGACGCCTTGGTTCATCAACACGTTGACCTGGCGCACGCCACCGTTCACCGGCAGGATTGGACGCGTGGCATTGGCCGCGGCCACGGTTCTAACCTGTCCGGGGGCAGTGCGGTCGAACACCGATGGGGCGTTCAGATCGACGGTGCGGTCGAGGTTTGTCCAGTGTTGGTGAACGTAGTCAGACCCGACGAACAATCCCTTTACCACCTCGCGTTCCGCGCCGATGGACACCACCTGGCTGCGGGGATTCACAAGCTCATCGGGGTAGTTCGGCAGCAGGTCGAAGTTCAATCCGTACTTCGTGAACTGAGCCTCGTAGAAGGACCGCCGGCCCGCCTGGATCGTGATGTCGCGGGCAGGCAACTGCGAAGCCAGCAGTGTCTTGGGATCAAAGGACAGCGGGAGGCATGATCCCGTCAGGCAGGTCGGGAAGCCGAGTTGCCCCGGAGTCGCGGTGTAGGTCGTCAATCCGTCCAGCCCGCTCACCAAATAGCTGGCGGCCAAATTTGATTGAATCTGCGTGTAGTACATGCCGTAGCCGCCGCGAATCGACAGGCGCGAATCGCCCCATGGATGCCAGCCGAAGCCGACGCGTGGCGCGAAGTCATTCGTCGCGTCGGTCAAGGTCTGCCGGTCGTAGCGGAGCCCGACGTCGAACGTGAGGTCGCTGCGCACGCGGATGCTGTCCTGCACGAACGCGGCATAGAGCCACTGCGTCAGCTTGTAACTGCTGATCCCGAAGTTGATAGGCTGCGTATAGTTCTGCACGTCGGCCAGAGTCAGTTGGTCGAAGGGCGCCGTCGTCGTGTTCTTGAACGTGAACGTGCCGAGGATCGCGGTGCCGGGTTCGCTGCCAAAACCGCCTGAGGTGTGATGGATCACGCTTCCGCCGAAGCGGAGGTAGTGCCTGCCATGCGTCCAGGACAGCGTATCCGAGAACTGCGCCTGGTGACCGTAGAGGTTGGAGGCTCGCGATTGTCCGATGGTGAACGGCACCGACCCACTGCGCGTGTAAGCGGTGGAGAGGTTCTGCGCGTCCCATTTCGTCACAGGGTCCCCATCCAGATAGGCAAATCGTGCCTCGTTGAGAAGATTCGCGTTGAGGACCCACGTGTGATTGACTTGACCCGTCAATGACCGGCGCGCGTATCGGCGCGCGACGCTTGGCGCGCTCGTGCCCCCCACGGCGTCCTGGGGGTTGTCGTCGTGGAACCGATCGACGTTCATTCGAAACATCAACGTCTGGCTCGACGTGAGCTTGTGGTCCAGCCGTGCGTCGACGAGCGCCTGGCGATAGTGCCCCGTGTAGGCGAGGTTGCCATCCGCCGGCAACACGAAGGCGGGCAGCGTGCTCGAGAGGTATGCCGTTCGATCCTGCCAGGTGTAGTCAGCCGTGACGAAGAAGAAGGTCTTGTCCTTGACGAGCGGCCCGCCGATCGAGCCGGAACCCTGGCTCAGCGCATCCGGAATGTCCACCGGGCTGATCGCGGTAAGAGTGGCGGGCGTGACGCAACTCGGCACCGACGGAGGGCAGAAGCCCTTGGTTGAGAACGTCTTCGCCTGCATACCGCCCGGACGGCTCATGAACATTCCTTCGCCGTGCAGGCTGTTCGTGCCGGACTTGGTGACGATGTTCAACGCGGGGCCAGCAGTCCAGCCGAATTCGGAAGAAAACGCGTTCGAGAGCACCGTCATTTCCTGGACGGCGCCGAGCGGCACGGTGGCGATCATCGTCTGGCGGCCCCACGCCTCATCGTTGTTCGCGCCGTCGAGTGTGACCGTGGTCGTACGGCGAGAACCCGCGCCTGTAACAAAGTACGTCTGATTGACGAAGAGATCCCCCGTGCCCTTCGCCTGCCGGAACGCCGAATTGAGGAGCGGCAGCGTCGTCGCCTTACGGCCGAGGATTGGCATCTCGTCGATTTGCTGGCTGCCGAGCGAGCGACCGATCTGCGCATCGGCGCGCACGCCCTGCGTTGTGCCATAGACGGTGACTTCGCTCTTGCCGCCGCTGGCGACGAGTTTGACCTTCACGGTCGCGGTTTCACCGGCACGGAGCGTGAGACCAGTGACGTCCTCGGCGGTAAAACCGGTCATCGCGACGGTGACCCTGTACTCGCCGGTCAGGGAGAGAGCCGCGATCGTCGCAGAGCCTTCCTCTCCCGAGATGACCTCGCGCACGGCGCCGGTCGCGGTGTTCACTACCGAAACCTTCGCGTCCTTCACCACGGCGCCGGTTTGATCGACCACCGTAACGATCATCGTCGCCGTGTTGGGGGATTGCGCCGATGCAAGCAGACCGAAGACGCAGAGCAAAAATATTGCTACGAAGAATCGCATTACCAAACGCATCACAACCTCCATTCCAAGAGCAGCTCTATAAGCGGCAAATCCGATTATTCGCCCTGCCCACAACCGAGTCCCCGAGATAATTCTCGTGCCATACCTTCAGGCCCAAATTCCGGCAGGAGTGCGAGCCGGTTCCTGCTGCCACAAGCACCTGAATGCGCCCTCAGGCGCGTTTCTTGTGATCTCCACAGTTCTAGATTAATCAGGCAAGCCTACGCACCAGAAATCAGCGGCATTCGTCTCCGAGGGTTAACCACAAGCCCTTAAATACCCGTCCCTACCGGGGTCCACGTCCTACTTCAAAAACCCGTTATTTTAGTTTATAAGCTCGTGCTTACTACTACCAACCATCGTAATAGGTATTTTCCACTCCTTCACGGGTACCGAAGCCGTCGCTCATGATTTCGATCGTCATGCACTTCTCGGACGGCCTGCAAAAGGAGGATTGGGGAAATATGCGGAAGTCCACCACAATTACCCGATTTCGATATTTTGCTCGAAATCAAGTAAACATCTGGGACGTCTCTGAGGATTAAGAGTTTTAGTCGGGCCGGGAGGCCAAGTAACACGCCGATCTGGCGAAGTTCGTGCAGGCTTCATTACCAAAATGAGGGATTAGAACGGCACTGATATCCATCGTCGTACCTGCGGTCGCCGGACTGCTCAAGGCCTCGCACCGCTCACATAAGGAGCTTGGTCAGTGGTTTGTCGACATATACCCAGTCATCGACGCCAAAACTGAACTGAACACTCGCCAGCCCGCAGCGTTCTACCGTGATTTGTTCCGGAAGCCAGCCTGACCACAGGCCCCCGCCCGCCAGCGCGAGCGTGATCGACTGTATTTGTCCGATGTCCGCTCCTTCAATCGTGGCGTGATTCATGCCGGCTCGTTCCATCATTCCTTCGTAGGAACTTTGGACAACCGTGCTCACCTGTCCCAGTGCGCCCGTGAGTGTAATGATGATCGCCGCATTGGTTCCCGCCTCGGGTACGTCGCGCGTGCGGATGGTCAACACCCAGCAAGCAGGTAGCGGATCCGAAAAGGGGTTGGCGCCATTTGCAGCCGGCTCGTACAGCGTTGCGAATCGCGTCTCGTTAAGCAATCCGCGCACGACCGTGACGTTGGCCAGATCCACGATGGCGCCGTCCACGTGCAGGTCGAGATAATCGCGGAGGGCTGACTTGAATTATTCATGAAATATTCGGATCAGTTCCCGTTCGTGCTAATCGCCGAGGGCGGTCCCCACCAGGCGGGCGCTCTGGATCCAGGTATGGTTGCGGGGAACCGTTTTCTTCTTTCCGACCACCTCTTCCAGGGGCACTGGTTCAGTGCCCTCTCCTCGGGCGGCCACCATGACCCCGTAAATCCCATCGCGAATCAGGGCGGCGCATGCTGTGCCCAGGCGTGTGGCCAGGAGGCGATCGCCAGCGGACGGGGTGCCGCCCCTCTGGAGATACCCGAGAATGGTGACGCGTGACTCCAATCCCGTGAGGGTCTCGAGTTGCCGCGCCAGCCGCATCGCGTGGCCGACCTGCATCGCCCCCATTTCCGTTCCCTGATCCAGCGACCGTTTTTGAGCTGCCTTGCTCAGAGGACGATGTTTGTTTCCTTGGCTGAGAACCTCGGTGCCGGACTTTGGCATCGCCCCTTCGGCAACCGCTACGATGCTGAAAGGTTTTCCGACCCGGCTGCGGCCGAGGATGGCCTCGGACACTTTGCGGACATCATACGGGATCTCAGGAATGAGGATTACGTCCGCGCCGCCGGCAAGTCCCGCTCCGAGCGCAAGCCACCCGGCCTTGTGCCCCATGGTTTCCACCACGATGATGCGGTGGTGACTGTGGGCCGTACTATGCAATCGGTCGATCGCTTCGGTGGCAATCGTCAGCGCGGTATCAAAGCCGAAGGAAATGTCCGTCATCGCCACGTCGTTGTCGATGGTTTTGGGCAGGGTCATTATGTTCAACCCCTTTTGCATCAAACGATATGCATTTTTCTGGGTCCCACCGCCTCCAAGGCAGACCAGCACGTTCAAGTCGTGTTTTTGATAGTTGTTCACGATTTGATCCGTCATATCCAACACTCGGCCGCCGACCGGCATACGGTGCGGCTTGTCTCGACTTGTTCCTAGAATGGTGCCGCCGACCGTGAGGATGCCGGAGAGAGTTTCCTCGTCCAGTTCCATGGTGCGGTCTTCCATCAAGCCGCGAAAGCCGTCGCGAAAGCCGATGACCTCCATGCCAAAGCACTCGAGCGCCGCTTTCCCTATGCCCCGCAAGACTGCATTCAATCCCGGGCTATCGCCGCCTGCAGTCAACAAACCTATGCGTTTCGTCATTTCAGAGACCTCCTCTGCCAGACCGAATACATACACCGATTACTTACAAGGATACGCGCACATCGGCCGGTTTTCCCCCAAGTTTAATTCGAGATTCGAGATTCAAGATTCAAGATTCTCAATCTCGAATCTCGAATTTGCCTTCGACGACGCGCGCGGGAGAAAGACGGAGAAAGTGGAACCGCGGCCCAACTCACTCTCGACCTGGATCCGGCCCCCGTGCGCTTCGGCCAGGTGTTTGGCGATGGAAAGTCCGAGTCCGGTGCCGCCGAGTTCCCGCGACCGCGCCGGGTCGACACGATAAAATCTCTCAAAAATCCTCTCCTGCTCCGCCTTGGGAATCCCGACTCCGTTGTCCGTCACCGACAATACGATCTCCTCTCCCTGCGCGACGGCTGTTACCGCAATATGGCCTCCGGACGTGGAGTACTGCACCGCGTTATCCAGCAAATTCTGCAGTATTTCCTGCAATGAGCGCAGATCCCCGGTTACCAGCGGAAGATCGGGACCATAGTCCGCCTCCAGGCTCAACAGTTTTGCATCGGCCTTAATGCGTGTCGTGTCCAGGCAGGGCTGAATCACCTCGCGCACGGAGACCGGTCTGAATTCCAGTTCCAGATTGCCCGCCTCGATGCGCGACAATTTGAGCAGATCGTCGGTCAGGCGGTCGAGCCGCGCGGAATTGTCATGGATGATTTCCAGGAAACGGGTTCTGTGCTGGCTGTCTTCCATGGCCCCGCCCAGCAAGGTTTCCGTGAAACCCTGAATCGCCGTCAACGGCGTCTTGAATTCATGCGACACGTTCGCCACGAAGTCGCGGCGGGCGCGTTCCAGCCTGCGGAGTTCGCTGATGTCGTGCAGAACGACTACGGCGCCAGCGATCACGCCGCCCGACTGAACAGGAGCAACAGTTACCGCATAATACCGGGTCCGAACCGAACCCACGACCATCTCGCTTCTCGCGGTTTCGTTGCCGGCGAGCACTTGCCGGATGAGAGTCAGCACATCCGAATGCCGGATCACCTCAATCACGGGGCGCCCTTCGGGCGGGAAGGTTCCGATGCCCACTGCGCTGCGAAAGGCCGCATTGCAGAAGATCACGCGCTGGCCGGAGTCTATGACGGCAACTCCCTCGGCCATGCCTGCAAGAATCGCGGCGGACTGGTTGCGCTCTTCGGTAAGTGTGCGAATCGTCCGATCCAGCTGTGCGGCCGTCTGATTGAGTGTGCTGGAGAGGTCGGCCAGCTCATCTCCTTTGAGATCCATCGGCAGAGAGCGGAAATCACCGGCGGCCACTCTGCGCGAGAATTCCTTGAGGCGTTCAATGCGATTGGAGACGGTTCGGAAAAAGAGAAGCGATACGGTTCCCGCCGCGGCCAGAATGATGAACGAGGCGCCCCAAAGGTGGCTGCGGAAAACGGCCCGAGCCTGGTCGAGACGCTCGAGCGGCACAGACAGCCGGGTGACATACGGTGTCCCGTCCGGCGCCAGCCCGCGCACGGCGAGATAAACAAGATCGTGACCCAACGTGGCGCTAAACCGGACGGCGCGGCCCGAACCGCTGTCAAACGCCTCCTTGATTTCCGGGCGTCCCGCGTGGTTCTCCATCTTGTCCGGATCCTGGCTGGTGTCCGCTATGACATGGCCGTTTTGGGCGACCAGAGTAACCCGGACTCCGGCCTGAGCCATCCAGGCTGCCCATTCACGGAGCGCTGCATCGTTGTAGTCACGCGGAGGGCGATTTTGCCCCAGGAGCGAAAGAGACTCCAATTCCGTGTAGGCAGCGTTCAAGTACTCCTGCCGCAGTGTGCGGACGACGTAAGTATCGACGGCCAGCAAGACGAGCAACAATAGAAAGACGTGGAGAATTCCGAATCTCCAGAAAAGACGGCTTTTCATGGGTCCTCGCCGATGCAGTCAAAGGGATCTGACCGTTCCAGCGCCCTATTATACTTGGTCCAGGAAGGATTGCTGCGTCGAACCCCTGGTTTACGTGACCACGATGTTGATGAGCTTGCGCGGAACGATGATCACCTTCCTGATGACGCCTTCCCCGATGTGCTTCCGGACCTTGGGGTCGGCCAGAGCGGTCTCTTCCAACTCTTCCTTACTTGCCGTGATCGACGCAATGAGTTTGCTGCGCAGGCGGCCGTTGATCTGGATGGGCAACTCAACGGTGTCCTCTCGGGTGTACTTCTCATCGAACGCAGGCCAGTGAGCATAAGCCAGCGATTCGGCATGGCCGAGCGCCTGCCACAGTTCTTCAGCGAGATGAGGCGCAAGAGGAGCGAGCAGAAGAACAAAGGGTTCCATGCAGGATTTCGGGCGGGAATCCTGGCCGGTGAAAAAATTGACAAACTCCATCAGGCGGCTGATCGCGGTGTTGAAGCGCAAGCCCACCACGTCATCCGTGACGGATTGAATCGTCCTGTGCAGGACGCGCAGTTGCTCGGCTGTGGGATCGGCACCAGGATCGTCACCGGAATGAATGCGGGAGTTGGGCTCGACACGGTCCGACGCCTCGTCGACAATCATTCGCCAGGCGCGGTTGAGGAAACGGCTGATGCCTTCCACGCCCTGCATGCTCCAGGGTTTCGTGGCCTCCAGAGGTCCCATGAACATCTCGTAGAGCCGGGTTGTATCGGCGCCGTATTGCTGCAGGGGAACATCCACGGGAATGACGTTGCCGCGCGCTTTGGACATCTTCTCCACTTCGCCGGAAAGTTCTTCTCCTGTTTCTTCGAGGATTGCTCTGCCCTCTACAAATTTGATGCGCGTGTACGGGATGATCCGTCCTTCCTTGGTACGGTAGGTGATTGAGAGGATCATGCCCTGGTTGATCAAACGCTGGAATGGTTCGAGGGTCGAAACATAGCCTCGATCGAACAGGACCTTGTGCCAGAACCTCGCATAGAGCAGATGCAGGACGGCGTGTTCGGCGCCGCCCACGTAAAGGTCGACCGGCAGCCAGAACCGCTCCTTGTCGGGCGCCCAGGCTTGGCGGCTGTTCCTGGAATCGCTGAACCGCAGGTAGTACCAGCAGGAGCCGGCCCATTGAGGCATCGTGTTGGTTTCGCGGTGGAGAACGCGCGCGCCGCGATGCACACGAATCCAATCGAGCGCCTTCTCCAGCGGCCCGCCGGGCCGCCCGGTCGGCTTAAAATCTTCCAGCTCGGGAAGGAGCACGGGCAACTCCTCTTCCGTAACAGCCTCGGTGAGTCCTGTCGGCGTTCCATCGCCGTCGACTTCATGAAGAATCGGGATCGGCTCACCCCAGTAACGCTGCCGGCTGAAGAGCCAGTCTCGCAACTTGTATTTGATGGCAGGACAACCAAGGCCCGAGCGGGAAAGCCAGCCTGTGATGGTTTGCTTTGCATCCGCAGTCGGCAGGCCATCCAGGGAAACTTCCGGGCCTGCGGATTGTATGGCATGGCCGTCGTCGACGAATGCGGAGGAGAGCTGGGCGATGCGTGCTGAATACTCGGAGTTTGTCACGTCCATTCGTGCCAGCCAACTCTCCGGAGGCATGACAACAGCCCGCACGGGGAGACCGAATTTCCTGGCGAATTCAAAATCCCGCTCATCGTGCCCGGGCACACCCATGATTGCGCCTGTGCCGTAACTGATCAGTACGTAATCGGCGATCCACACCGGAATCTGGTCGCCTGTCGCGGGATTGATCGCATACCCGCCGGTGAACACCCCGCTTTTTTCGCCCCTGCCGGCGATCCGATCCTCTTCACTCATGGAGGCGACGCGGCGGCAGTACGCCTCCACTTCCGCTCGGCGCTCCGGGGAAGTCAGCTTCTCGAGAAGAGGATGTTCGGGAGCGAGAACCATATAAGTCGCACCGAAGAGCGTGTCGGGGCGCGTCGTGTATACGCGGATGGCGTCAGATTCATCATTCTCCGGAAAGCCCGCGCCGGCACGGCCTGTGCGCCATTCCGAGTAGGCCGATCCCGGTTTGCCGACAAAGAAATCAACCTCGGCACCCTCACTCCGGCCGACCCAGTTCTTCTGCATTTCTTTGATTGGGTCCGGCCAATTGAGCGTGTCCAGGTCCTCCACCAGCCGATCGGCGTAGGCGGTAATGCGCAGCATCCATTGGCGCAATGCGATGCGCTGTACAGGATAATCTCCTCTTTCCGACCGGCCGTTGATCACTTCCTCGTCGGCGAGCACCGTGCCCAAGTCGGGACACCAGTTCACAAGCGACTCCGCCTGATAGGCCAGGCGGTACGAATCGCGATACCGCCTCATGGCGGCCTCGCCGCGCGAGCGAATCTCATCCGGAATGGGCAGCTCGTCGATGGAGCGTCCTTTGCCGCGGCGTCTTGTGCCGTCCGGCCCTGTCCACTCAAAGTCCGGGTCGAACCATGTCTGAAAGAGAACGAGAAAGATCCACTGTGTCCAGCGGACATAGTCCGGATCGGTGGTTGCAAACTCCCTGTCCCAGTCGTAACTGTAGCCGAGCTGTTTGATCTGGCGCCGGATGTTGGCGATGTTTCGTTCGGTCGTCACGCGCGGATGAGTCCCAGTTTGGATGGCATACTGTTCAGCCGGCAGACCGAATGCGTCATAACCCATGGGATGCAGCACGTTGTAACCGCGCATGCGTTGAAAGCGGCAGTACACGTCGGTGGCGGTATAACCCTCCGGGTGTCCCACATGAAGGCCTTCGCCGGATGGATAGGGGAACATGTCCAAGACATATAGCTTCTTTCCTACGTGATCGATCGCGCGAAAAACCTGGTTCCGTTCCCAATAATCCTGCCACTTGGGCTCGATCTCATGCGGGCGATAGGCGGGCATTCCTTCTTCCTCCGACAAGTGCCGTTGATCCCACGAACAGAAGAGAATAGCGGTCTTCAGCACGGTTTTAAAGCGTCAAGTGCGGCGGGGTGAGTTTCCGGCGGTCAACTGGGTGGGGACGCAGGAGCAGGCCAGATCTGCCGGACGCCCTCACTTCTCAATCTCTACTTTGAAAACGGAAAGTAACGCGGTATAGAGATCATGCATGGAAATCACTTCGCCAAGGAGAAGACGCCGAAATGGAACCGGAGGGTGACGCAGAAATGGCTTCCGGGCAACAGCGGCCTGCGAACCAAGATCTTCGGAGCGAATCGGAACACCAGTATCGCGCTTTGATCGAGCAGTCCTGCGATCCGATTTATGTCATGCTGATCAATCCGCTGCGGCTGGTTCTCGTCAACCCTGCGTGGGAGCGTCTGCTCGGATACTCGAGCGCCGAATCGACCGCGCCTGATTTCGATTTCATGACGCTCGTCGCGCCGGAGAGCCGCGCGTTGATACAACAGCGTTCGCAACGGCGCGTCGACGGGCGGCCGTTGTCGCCGATCTATCTGTTTTGCGCGCTCACCCGCGACGGTCGCACCCTGGAGCTGGAGGCCAGTGTCACGGAGATCATGTGGCACGGCGCACCGGCCGTGCAGGGAATGTATCGCAACATCACCCCCTACCGGGAGGCCGAGCGATCGCTTCGTCTGTCGGATCAGATTCTGCAGCGCGTCGGGGCTCTTGTTATTGCCGCGGATTCGTCCGGCCGGATAACTTATGTCGGGCCGTCGGTGCGGGATATCCTTGGCTACGAACCTGCCGAGCTTCTGGGTGATGGCTGGTGGGAAATGCTGCACGATCCAGGCGGTCCGCTTTGCATGAAAAACCGCGTGGCAGCCATGGCACGAGGTGAGATCTCCGTGGGTAAAGCCCCGTACGAAGAGTTGTTGAAGCACCGCGACGGGCGACAACGGTGGATCCTCTGGCACGACACGCTCGCGCCCGACCAGCAAGTGATCGGAGTCGGCCAGGACATCACGGAGCGCAAGATTCTGGAGCAGCAACTCCGGCAGGTTCAGAAAATGGAGGCCGTGGGCAGACTGGCGGGAGGAATCGCTCACGATTTCAACAACCTGCTGACGGCGATCAATGGATACAGCGAGCTCATTTTAGGCAATATCAGCCATTCCGACCCGTTGCGCAGGGATATTGAGGAGATCAAGAAGGCGGGCGAGCGCGCCGCCAATCTGACGCGCCAGCTCCTCGCGTTCAGCCGCAAGCAGGTTCTCAGGCTGCGCGTTCTTGATCTCAACACGATCGTCCTGGACATCGAAAAGATCCTGCGACGCTTGATCACCGAGGACGTTGAGCTCGTCACCAGGCTCCAGCCTCATCTGGCGCGCGTCAAAGCCGATCCCGGACAGATCGAGCAGGTACTTGTGAATCTTGCCATCAACGCGCGTGACGCGATGCAACGGGGAGGGCAGCTGGTAATTCGGACCGCGGACATCATCATGGACGAAACCGCGGCCAGTAAGAACGAGGGCATGCGTCCGGGGAATTATGTGTTGCTCTCCATGAGCGACACGGGCTGCGGCATGGACACCGAAACCATGGCGCGGATCTTCGAGCCGTTCTTCACTACGAAGGACGTCGGCAAGGGCACGGGGCTCGGCCTCTCCATGGCTTACGGAATCATCAAGCAAAGCGGCGGACACATCTACGCTTTCAGCAAGCTCGGGCAAGGGAGCACATTTGAGATCTACCTCCCGAGAGTCGAAGATCCCGCGGCGGAAACACCCTGGACGCGTTTGTCGGATGACGACGCCTACCCCCGCGATGTGGTTCTGGTGGTCGAAGATGAGGAAATCATCCGTTCCCTTTGTTCCAAGATTATGCGCCTGCGCGGCTGCGCTGTGCTCGAAGCCGCCAATGGCAGAGAAGCGCTTGCCCTTGCAAAAACACATGCGGGGCCCATCCATCTTATGATCTCCGACGTCATCATGCCCGAGATGGGCGGGCCGGAACTGGTCCGGCAACTGTCGCCGAGCAGGCCGGAAATGAAGGTTATCTACCTGTCGGGATATGCGGATGACATCCTGGATTTGCGGCATCTGCAGGAAGACGGCTCTGCTGTTTTGATCAAGCCGTTTTCACCGGATGATCTTGCCCGGAAGGTCGCCGAGGTCATGAATCTCCCCTGACGGAGAGCTTTATCGTTCCTGCGTGATTTTTGTTACAATGCCGCCTCATTCAGGCCGGATTTGGGGTTTCGCGCGTGGCTTCGTAAACTGGGAGGAGCGTCATGAAGTTCTTGCACAAATCGTCCCCGTGGTTCTGCATTCTTGCAACCGTCGTCATTTCCGGGACCCTTGCTTTCGGGCAGTCTGTGCCGACACCCGAGCAATTCTTCGGCCATGCAGTCGGGGCTGACAAGAAACTCGTTCGTTGGGACAAGCAGCTCGAGTATTTGCAGGCGGTGGCCAAGACATCTAACCGCGTCCTCTATCAGGAAGTCGGAAAAACGACGAACAACAATCCTTTCGTCCTCGTAATCATATCTTCAACTGCCAACCTCAAGAACCTCGACCACTACAAGCAGATCAATCGCCGCCTGTTCGACCCTCGAACGATCACTTCCGAGAAGGAGGCGCAGGATCTCATTCAGGAAGCGCGCATCTTCGTCCTGGCAACGTGCAGCATCCACTCCACGGAAATAGGCGCCAATCAGATGACTCCCGAGGCTGTCTACCGGCTGGCGACCGAGAAGACACCTGAAGTCCAGTCGATTCTCGACAATGTAGTTTTTCTTCTCGTGCCCTGCCTCAATCCCGACGGCCAGATCATGGTAATCGACTGGTACAACAAGACTCTAGGCACGCCCTACGAGAACGCTCCGCTGCCTTGGCTCTATCACCCTTACGTGGGTCACGACAACAACCGTGATGCGTACATGTTCACTCAGAAGGAAACTCAGCTCATTGGCAAGATCCTCTACAAGGACTGGCTGCCCGAGGTCTGGCTGGATGAACACCAGATGGGAAGCAACGGAGCGCGCATCTTCATCATGCCCGCCATGGATCCCATCAATCCTAACGTCGACCCGCTCATCTATCGTAATACCGGGCTATTGGGATACGCTCAAGGAGCGGCACTCGAAAAGGCCGGCAAGGAAGGCATTCTCTCTTCTGACCAGTACACGTATTTCTGGGAAGGAGCCATGGCATGGGAGGGATGGTGGCACAACATGCTCGGGCTGCTGACCGAAGTCGCTTCCGTGAACCTTGCAACCCCCACGGACCAGATGATGGCCACACCCGGCGAGGCAGCGGCGGCCACTCCGGCACAGGGAGGGCGCGGCGGTGGCCGAGGAGCGGGCGGCCCGATGCCGGCTCCTCGTGATGTGCAGTTCCGTTCCAATTACCCGCGTCCATGGCTCGGCGGCCACTGGACCCTGCGCGATATTGTCGATTACGACGAGATCGCCACTTTCGGCCTGCTCCAGACGTCGGCCAATCTCCGCACGCAGTTTCTCGATGGGCTTTATATAGTGGGGAAGCGGCAAATCGAGATGGGCAAGAGCGGAAATCCTTATGCGATCGTTGTGCGCCGTGATCAGTCGGACCGCCCCACGGTCGTCAAACTGCTGCAGACGCTTGCCTTGGGCGGCGTCGAGATCCAACAAGCCCAGGCATCTTTCGTGGCCGACGGCGTCAGTTATCCCGCGGGTACATATGTGATCCTGATGGCGCAGCCCTTCCGTCCGTACGCCAAAGACATGCTCGAAGCGCAGGTCTATCCCCTGATTTCGCCGGCGCCGGGCGTGCCGCCGCGCGCGCCTTATGACGTGGCCGGCTGGTCTCTCGGAATGCAAATGGGCGTTGATACCGTTTTCGTCAAACAAGCGTTTAACGCGAACCTGAAGAAGCTCGATCCCATCGAACTGCCGGTCGGCCAGATCTCCGGTCAAGGCCAAGCGTTCCTGTTCAGCCACGAACCTAACAACAGCCTCGTGGCGGTCAATCGTTTGCTCAAGGGCGGATATGAGGTCGGCTGGCTCAAAGCATCCGCGAATATCGGAGGGAAGGATTATCCGGCTGGGACCATCTTGGCTCACGGAGGGACCGGACTCCCGTCTTTCATGGCCGGACTGGCGAAAACACTTGGCATTGACGCTGTCGCGGCGGAGGAACCCCATGTTCCTGCGTCCATTTTGCACATTCGCAGCCCGCGCACGGCTCTTTATCAGCCCTGGGGCGGCAATATGGATGAAGGCTGGACACGCTGGCTCCTGGAACAGAATGATTTTCCGTTCGCGACCGTCCACCCGCAGGATCTCCGGGGCGGAAATCTCGCTGCCAAATTCGACGTGATCATTTTCCCCGACATGGGGTCGGGTCAGATCATCAGCGGGCAGACCGGTCAAAACGTTTCGGAGGAGTACAAGGGCGGAATCGAAGACTCCGGCCTGAATGGTCTGCGCGCCTTCATCGAGGGAGGTGGCACCGTGATCACCCTCGGCCAGAGTTCGACCTTGTTGATCGACAGATTCGAGGCTCCATTCAAGGACGCTTTGCGCGGCGTCAGCCGCGACAAATTCTTCTGTCCCGGCTCCGTGGTCCACGTTTTGGTGGACAACACGAATCCGATCGCCTACGGCATGAAAGCCGACACGAATTCCTACTTCACCAATTCGATGGTTCTCGACCCGGCTCCATCCTCGACGCCGATGGATGTTTCGGTCGTGGCGCGCTATCCCAAGGACAACATCCTGAAGAGCGGCTGGTTGCAGGGGGAATCGTTCATCGCCGACAGAATCGCGATCGCTGAGGTGAAATTGGGCAAGGGCCGCATGGTGCTGATGCCCCTCAAAGTGCAGCAGCGCGCCCAGCCATATGCAACCTTTAAACTGCTGTTCAACGCGATTTTGACATCCGTCACGAACTGAACAGGGGCTCATTACACAGGTGGCGACGCGTTCCGTCACACCCCCCCTCGTTTCCTTTTTGACTTTTTTGCCGTGCCGGTGTGAAATAGGGGTGTGTAGCTGTCCATTTTCCTTGCAGATTCTCTTAAACGCGATTAGCACTGCTGGTGGTTGAGTTTTTTACCATGCCGGCGGAGATGCAATTGGAGTCCATCCGTTTTGCACGTTTCACGCCGGGCTGTGCGGAGGGCACAATGAGGTACACTCGCGTAATTTCCCTTTGTGTGGTTTTATCCCTGTCTCTGTATGTGTCTGCATGCTCCGGCAGGCCGACCCAGATTATTCAGCTGACCGAACAGGCCAGGCAAGAGGCAGTGAACGAGCATGCCGACCAGTTTGCGGTGGACTACTGGACTGCAGGCGAGAAAGCTTGGGGGGAGGCATCCAGCAAGCTCGACGCTCAGAAATGGGGCGAGGCCGAAACCCTGCTTTTGAAGGCCAAGTCCAGTTACATCCATGCCCGGGATATGGCCAAAGATCAGCGCGCGGCTGCGATCACGCAGATCACCCAGGCACAACAGACTGCTACGCTGCGCCTAAAAGCTTTGAAAGAAGACAGGGCGGTTTCTAAACTGTCCGCGGCTCGCAAGAAGGAATTCGATGCCGCCGTGAAACAGTTCGAAGACAACATCGCCAAAGCAGCAGAACAGTTCAAGAACGCGCAGTACACGGATTCCAACAGCCTCTTCCAGAGAACCACGAGAGAAATCTGGGAGGCTCAGCAGGAGTATTTGAAAAAATAAGAGGGCGGAGGCAAAGGCAACTATGACGAACTCAATTCGTACGGCGATCACTACCTGTGTGTTACTTGCTTTTTTCTGTTACGGCTGCGCTTCAAGACCGGACGAGCAGATCAAGACTGCCACCGATGCAATGAACCAGGCGATTGAGCAAAGAGCCGAGCAGTACGCTCCCGGCGAATGGAAGAGCGCCAAGGATATCTGGGACACGGCGCAAGGCCAGTTGTCCAAGCAGAGCTGGTCGTTAGCGGCGGGCTCGCTGGAAACCGCAAAAGCGCGCTTCCTCAAGGCTCGCGACGTCGCCAAGAATGAGCGGGATTCGATGCTGGCGGTAGTCAAAACCATGCAGGCAAACATCGACAGCAGTTACGCGACGTTCAAGGCGGGCATGAACAATCGCAAGTTGTCCGCGGCCGCCAAGAAGGACTACCTTGCGGCTTGCGCGGATATCGACAAACGCATCGGGATTATGAATAACGAGCTGAGCCAGGGGGGCTACGTAGAGGCGAAAGGCACCGCCCAGGAGACCTTGCAGTCGATTTTATTCAACCAGAAAAAGCTGCAGGGCAAATAGCAAAGCGGCGATTCGGACACAAGACTGAAGGATGCGCTTCGCAAGGGCGCGCTGACGGCATGAGCTCGGGCGGATGCCAATTCCCTGCACCGCCCGATGCCGATTCCGTCTTTTCGCATGCGTGGTAATGAACCCCTTCCGGCAACTCAAGCCGGATCGCGATTGAGATACGTTTCCCCCACTTGCTTCTTCCCAAATCGTTCACTAATTCCGGGCATTGAAAACGCTCAGACGACGTATGGCAACAACGCCGCCACCCGTCGAGAATAGACATCGTACGACTCGCCGAACTGCACGCGCATCCACTTCTCCTCAAGCTTTAGTTTGCGCCATAGTACACCGAATACGAGGACAACCGCGAGTAGCCCGCGCCACTCGCCCCGGGCCACTGCGGAACCGACAAATGCCACCAGAAGCCCGGCATAAATGGGGTGGCGAACAAGGGCGTAGGGGCCGCTTGTAATCAGTTCGTGACCTTCCTTGACCGTCACAGCTTGGCTCCAGTTGCTTCCGAGGTGCCGGCGTGCCCAGGTCGCAAAGAGCAGGCCACCTGCGGTAACTGCCAAGCCGCTCCAGAAGCACGAATCGCCATGCGGAAGAAATCGCTTGTCAAGCAGGGGAGGCGGAACGCTCGGGAGCCAGAGAAGCGCCACTGCGCAAACAATCAAAACAAGGCGTACAAGCCGCGACAACAATGACTCGCGGCGGTCATTTACCTTGACATTCTTTGACATCACCCACCAATAGGCCATGAAGGTAAGCCACACTGCCGGGAAGAAATAGTCAGAGATGAGTGGCATGAGTATTCCTCTGTGCCTAACGTTGCCGATGGGTTTGCTGGATGTGCGAGCTTCCGGGGCAATGCGTTTCTGCCACCATGCCTCGCACCGCCTCCAACTCCCCCCTCGTCAGGTTCATGGCGTTATTTGGCGCCAGTTTGTCCCGACCAGCTTGCCGTTGATCAGGCCAGGTTCGCCCCGTGTTCCTGCAACAACGCCTTCAATATCGACCGGTGGCAGCACGCTTCCTCTGCACAGTAACAACCCACCGAGAGATTGGTCTCGCGGGAGAGAGCGGCGAGGAGCGCGAGGAGCCGACTGGCCTCAGGGCGTTTCATTTCGGCGCGGTATCGCCTTACGAAGGCGCGCCATTCCCGCTCATCGGAAGCATGAAGTGCCTGCTTGACCAAAGCCTCCGAAGGCGCAAGGTCTGGAAGCCATACATCGTAGAAATCGCGCGATGCATGCTCAGCCTTCGGCACACCGCGCGGTGGGCGCCGCACGGTCCCCAAGCGCAGTCCCTCACCGGGGGCTCTCGGGCTTCCCAGCCGTACTATACGAATAGCCATTTCAAACTCCTTGCTGGTATTAGGGTCGCTACGCAACCCCCGAATTCCACCCAAACAGCGGGTCCAGGTCTTCCATCTGACTTGTATCACATGCTGCAATTCGGGGCTTGCGCAGCCCCCTAATTCTTCAGACGGCAAGGAGAGATTGGGCTTTGCCGATTACGTCAAGAACCGTCCCGGCTGGCGCCCTGCAACAGAACTCAGCTCGCCGGGCCTTCCAGTCCATGCTCTTGACTTGGTCCGCCAGCACGACACCCGCCACGTTCAGGTCTTTGGGCAAAGGCGTTTCGAACGGGTACCCTTTGCGCCGACTTGTGATCGGGCACAGAAGAACCAAGCCCACTTTCTGGTTATAGGATCGGGGAGATACAACCAATGCCGGCCGGCGGCCCGATTGTCCATGACCAGCCTGCGGGTCGAAGTCGACCCAGACGATATCCCCGCGATCGGGGGCTATCCGCTCGACCATCACAGAGTCTCCTTACCGACGGGGCGGCCGGTTTTGATCTCGGTGTGCAGGTTGTGCTTGGACACCTTTTTGAGCAGATCATCGAGTTTGTACTGCGGCGCGCGCTGAGGCTCGACGATTAGTTTGCCGTCGACCACACTCAGTTCCACGGCACTCCCTTGCTCCAGGCGAAATTCGTTGACCAATGCCTTGGGGAGCCTGAGGGCAAGGCTGTTGCCCCATTTTTGAACCTTCGCGGTCATGATAAGTCCTCCGATGGTATCTACAAAGAGTATACAGAGCCGATGCCGAGCGCACAAGAAATCGATTCCAATTCGGGGGACTGGCCTGTCACCGATTTACAACGGGTGGTTCCGCCGAGAACAGCAACCGCCCTATCTTTCCCCGATTGCCGGCGCCCCATCCCATCGCGCCCGAGGGCGCAAAGCTGAACGTGTGGAAACCTTCAGTCCCAAACGGCACCCACGTCATGCCGTCGTCGGTCGATAGGTCCGCGCCCTGTGGCCCGATTGCAATAAGCGTCGCTGTTTTCGCGTGCGGCATGTACGCGACAACCGATCGGAATCCCGACAGCGCATGCTCCTTCGCCAGCGTCCACGTCTTGCCGCCATCGCTCGTGGTCGCGAGGTTGTCGACGGCCTCGGCTTCTTTCCGGTAGTCGCCGCCCACGACAACGCCATGCTTCGCGTCGCGAAACGCGATGGAGAAGATTCCGGACGACGCGTTGGCAGGAATCGGCGTATTGGCAACCGTCCACGTTTTGCCGCGATCGGCCGAGTGCAGCACGCGTGAAATCGTCGACGCGCCGGTGCCGATCCAGACGTCGCTGCCAAGATACGCGATATTGGTGCCGCTCGCGGCAAACGCCCCTTCATTTGGCAGCGCGGGCGGCAGCACGTCAGGCGGAATCCGAGCCCACGTCTTACCGTCGTCGGTCTTCATGATGAAGAACTGCCCGTCGATCGAATCGCCGATGACGACGCCGTGGTTGGCGTCGGCGAAGGTCATCGCGTCGAGAAACACGTCCGGGTCTTTGTTCAGGAACTGCGCGTCCCAGTGTGCGCCTCCGTCGACAGTCTTGTAAATGCGCGACGCCTCGCCGTTGCCGATGGCGAGCAGATACGCAGCATCCGGGCCGACGGCATCGACATCGCGAAAGTCGGTTGTCGCGGGCACGTCCGGTACGGGCATCGGCTTCCAAGTCTGGCCCGCGTCCGTCGTGTGAAAAACGGTCGCGCGCGATCCGCTCACCCACACGATGGTGTCGCTCGCCGCACTCACGCCGCGGAGCGTCACGTTGACGCCGCTCGTCTCCAATGTCCATTGTGGCGAGGCGACTTGGGCTACGCCGAGCAAAACGACCAAAGCGATGACGTGCCGCATTTCAAATCTCCAAATCCCCACATCCCTCAATCCTATTCTCATTCATTCACAGGACTTGGTGCCTGGTCATACCGTCCCCTTCGCATCTAAGACGATTCCATGGAGATAGAATGGGGATGAGAATAAGGACAGTACATCGCAGACGTCCGAATCCACTGCGGGTAGCTGCGCGCTTCCTCTACACACCCCTCTAATCTGCGATGGGCGTCTTTTCCACGTGGTCGATGACTAACTGTTCAATGGGCGCTTTGCGCTGTTCCAGCCGGAGGCCGAGCGCTCTTACCGAGGCAAAGATCGACGTAGCGCCGCCGGGTTCGGAGGCGACACCGGCGGGCTCTCCGGCTGGGGGGGCGCCTCCGCCCAAATCCGGCATTACGGATCGCGCCATGGCTATCAAATCGGCCAATGAAATGTCGAGAGCCACCCGGTAATTCCCTTTGAGGCCGGTCATGTCGACAACGGGACGGCTGCCCGGCCCGCCCGTCTGAAAGAGTCGCGTTAGCATGAGTGCAAAGCCTGACATCGTCACCTTGGAGGATTCCATGTGCATCGTCTGCATACTCGAATCCATTCTGGTGGTCACTGTGCCTCTGGCCCCCATGTTGATCGTAGAACTGCCGTCATTCCCTCTGCTCATGCGGATTGGCCCTTCCTCCGTATCCAGCTGCGTCTCGCCGGGTTTAAGGGGGGCGTTGGTGTCGAGCGTCTCGGTTGGGTCGGCCGCCGATTCCTTCAAATTCGGCCCGTCCTTGGCGACCACCAGCGCGAATACCGGATGATCCTTGGTTTCACGATGCAGCGTCATCTTGAAGCGTTCCTCGAGCAGGCTCTGCAGCATCTCATTGGTTTGATCCTTTGTGGCGCCCGCCGGCAGCTTAGCCACGATATCAAATCGCTGTGTGGCTATCCAATCCGGGCCCGAAACCTGGTTGGATTGCACTTGGTAAGCCTGGACCATCAGATCTCGCAGCGTCATGTACCGATACTCGGCTCGGGCTCCATCCACGCGTGGGCCGATCCGCGGCATTTGTCCCTGCGTGATCCCCTTCGCGACCGCTGCCATATCGAGGGGCTCCGAGAGCTTGATGCTGGCCACCTCGAAAGCAAGCCTAACGGGTTGAGCCGGCGCGGGCTGGTTGGGCGATGTTTGCGCGAGTGCCGCGCCAGACGCCAACAGAGCGCCGGCAATAAATGTCAAAGCCGTATGATTTCGCATATCAATACAACTTTGACCTAAGCAGGTCGTTTTTGCAAGGAGAAGGGTTTTCGCCGCCCTTGCCGGACTACCACTTCTTTTTTGGCTTCCATCAGTGCATTCAGCAGCCAAAATGGACGGTGGTATCCGATGTCCAGGATTGACATTTGCGAATCGAAACACCATACATTCTTCAATTATGACGACCGCCGGCAGAGTTTCTGCGCGCATCCTCAAATTTTTGTCCCGCCTTCAGCCGGGCAGCGTGCGGGATCCCGGGCGCGGCTACGATTCGATAATGCAACAGATCAACTCACTCCGAGCTCAACTGCGCAAGGAGGATGACACACAACTTCGATTTCGGGCTCAGCGAATGCGCGACCTGGCCTGGGATGACGCAATGCTGGTGGAAGCCCTTGCGCTGGCGGCTGAACAGGCCGAGCGCATCCTGGGCATGCACATGTTCGACGTGCAGCTCCTCGGCGCCCTGCTAATGACCGAAAGCAAGGTGGCGGAGATGCAGACTGGAGAGGGCAAAACGCTCGCTGCGGTTCCAGCGGCCTCCGCGCTGGCTCTAGCCTCCGGTGGAGTCCACGTGCTGACGGCAAACGACTATCTTGCCAAACGTGATGCCTCATGGATGGGAGACGTCTACAGGTCGCTGGGACTCACGGTAGGTTACATCACGCAGCAGATGCCGGCCGAAGAGCGCCGGGAAATGTATGCTTGCGATGTCGTATATGCAACGCCGAATGAAGTCGGATTCGACTTCCTGCGGGACCAACTCTGCCTCGATCCGGGGGGTCTTGTCCATCAACCCTTCCGCTCAGCTCTGTTCGATGAAGTCGATTCGATTCTGATTGATGAGGCCCGCATTCCCCTGGTCATCGCCGGCGGTGACATGACGCCTCCGGAGCTCGCATACCGCTGCGCGGCAATCGCCCGCATGTTGCGCCCGAATTTCGATTACGGCGTCGATGAGTATGCGCGTACCGTGGTTCTCAGAAATCCGGGCGCCGCCAATGTCGAAAGAGCGCTTCATTGCGGAAACCTGTACGATCTTCGCAACGGGCATCTGCTCACGGCAATTCTCGATGCGCTGCACGCGCAAACGCTGCTTCGGCGCGACGTCGACTACCTCGTCAAGAACAATGCGATCGAACTGGTGGACGAATTCAAGGGACGCATCGCGGAAAACCGCCGTTGGGCCGCCGGGCTGCAAACGGCAGTCGAAGCCAAAGAAAACCTGCCCCTGAAAAAGCAGGGACAGATCCTGGGCTCCATCACGCTCGAAAATCTGGCCGGACTGTATCCGCGCATTTGCGGCATGACAGGAACGGCGGCCACGCAGGCTGCGGAGTTTTTCAAAATCTACGGCCTCGAAGTTGTAGCGATTCCCACGAACCGACCGGTGATCCGAGTCGACGAGAAGGACATCCTGTTCCGGACCAAAGCAGAAAAGGAAAGCGCCCTGATCGAAGAAATAGCCGGTGTGCATGCGACGGGGCGGCCCATCCTGGTGGGGACAGCCAGCGTAGCGGAATCGGAACGCCTCAGCGCGCTTCTGCGCCAAGCAGCAATTCGGCATCACGTTCTCAACGCGCGCAACGATGAGGCCGAGGCGCAAATCATCGCGCAGGCAGGCTCCCTGGGTGCGGTCACGATCTCAACCAACATGGCCGGCCGCGGCACGGACATTCCGCTCGGCGGCACGCCTCCGAATGACCGCGAAAGAATTCTGGAACTCGGCGGGTTGTATGTTATCGGCACAAACCGTCACGAGAGCCGTCGCATCGACCATCAGTTGCGCGGCCGGGCCGGCAGGCAAGGCGATCCGGGATCATCGCGCTTTTTCATAAGTCTCGAGGATGACCTGATGGTGAGGTTCGGCATCCGTGACGCTCTCAGAGACAAGACCCCCGAAGCAGAAGCGATCGAGCATGTGCAACGCATCATTGAGGGACAAAATCTTGAAATCCGCCAGACACTTCGCAAGTACGAACAGATTATTGAGGCGCAGCGCCGCATCATTCATGCGCGAAGGCACGATGTCCTGACCGGCGCCGCTGGCAGCGTGATCGAATCCCATGCTCCTGATCTCTTCGAAGAGTTGTGCCGCGAATTCGGCCGCGAGCGTGTGGCTGAGCAGGAACGCCGGCTTACGCTGCTCAAAATGGATGAGTCGTGGTCCAACTATCTTGCGGATGTCGCGGAACTACGGTCGGGCATTCACTGGGTTTCGCTGGGCGGGAAAGACCCTCTGAACGAATATCTCCACCAGACCGCGTTGAGTTTTGAGAATCTGCTGAATGGTTTGGACCAGCAGATTATTGACGATTTTTCGAATATGCCGCGGGAGAGCGGCGGAGAAAAGGACTTGCCGAAGTTTGACCGCGGCGCTACCTGGACGTATGTGATCAACGACCAGCCGTTCGGAAACATCAGCGAGCGCATGGCCAAAGCCATCGTGCAGCTTGTGCGTCAGTTGATTTCCTGATCAAGAATTGGTGTCGAGCGACCTACACCGATTTTTGCGGTTTTTACAATTATTCATGGCCGGATCCAAATGAGGCCATCCACCGCGGCGAAATGGCGGTCGAAGGAGAGCAGTTCGGCTCCCGATTGAAGCGCGTGAGCGGCAATCCAGATGTCGTTCGTGGGAATGAGCGTTCCCTTGCGGCGGAGTGAGGCGGCAATACGGCCAAAGCGATCTGCCGTGGTAAGCGATACAGGCAGGAATTCGACGTAGGGATTGTCCAAAAATGCCTTGAGATCCGCCATGTTTTCTTCTTGACGCGATCCATTCTGGAAACCGAATATGAGTTCACCGGCGACCACCGCCGAAATCAGCAGATGCTCGGCGAGACGAACACGTCCTGCCACTCCGGGATGTCCCTGCATCAGGGCCACATAGGCGTTGGTATCGAGAAGAAGGCTCATTTCCAAAGCGACCTGTCGATTTTTTCCAGCGGTTTGATGCTCTCCAGCAATTCATCTGCTTCTTCCGCAGACCACTTCCCGATCAGATGATCCAGAGAATCCCCCACTACATTAGCGGATTTGCCGGCATTTTCGAGCCCGGCTCCTTTGCGCGCGAGAAGCAGAACCGCCCGATTCAGGGAGATCCCTTCCCTTCGCGCCAACTGACGAACGAGCTTCTCCAACTCGGAATCAAATCCTCGCAGGGACAATTGCTTCATGGGAATTCTCCGACTCATTACTTGATCTAAAGTGAATCATATCATGATTCAAAACCGGGGACGCTACCCTATTTTGCAGAAAAAGATAGACGGATTCGCCTTGCTCGGTCTGCAAAATAGGGTAGCGTCCCCGGTTTTCCGGTTTTCAGACAATCCAGCCGTCGGCAAGCTGAATGACGCGCTCGCCGTAAGCAGCATTCCTCTCGGAATGGGTCACCTGGATGATCGTGGTTCCTTCATCGTTGAGCTTCTTGAATAGATCCATGATCTCCTTCCCCTGGCTGGAATGGAGATTGCCGGTGGGTTCGTCGGCCAGAATTACCTTGGGGTTTGCGATGACAGCTCTCGCGACGGCGACCAGTTGTTGCTGTCCCCCGGAAAGCTGCGTCGGATAGAGGTCCTTCTTTCCCACGATTTGAAACCGGTCCAGCGTGTCGCAGACCATGCTCTCGCGCACGCTTCGGGGAAGATTGCGATAGGAGAGAGGAAGGTCGAGATTTTCGTAAACCGTCAGGTTGTCCAACAGATGATAACTTTGAAACACGAAGCCGATGTGGCTCTTGTGCAGCTCGGATCGCGCTTTCGGTTTCAGCTTGTGCACGGGTACGTCCATGAAGAAGTACTCTCCGTCCCATGCGCTGTCATACATGCCGAGGATGTGCAGAAGCGTGGATTTGCCCGCCCCCGAGGGTCCCATGATGGAGATGAACTCGCCGGGTTTGACATGGAGTTCGATGCGGCGCAGAACCCAGGTTTTGGTAATGCCGTGTTCATAATATTTGTCTACATTGCGCAGCGTGATCATGGTGATATCGGCTCCGGACGAAGTTTGCAGTGTAACACCGCGTGCGGTCCCGGACAAATCTTGCCTCTGAACGGGATCCGTTCTTCCGGGTTGACAAGGTTCTGTGAATCCCCCAGACTCAAAATCGCCTACATACGGATACGAAAGGGGGCGGATGGCGCGTCTTCAATTCCTTGGCGGCTCTGGCACTGTGACTGGATCCAAGTTTTTCGTCGATACCGGCAAGACACGTTTCCTGGTGGATTGCGGGATGTTTCAGGGCGGCAAACAACTACGCCTGCGCAACTGGGCGCCCCTTCCTATATCACCCCCATCGATCGATCACATTTTCCTGACTCATGCCCACATCGACCACATCGGCATGCTCCCCGTGTTTGTGCGGGAGGGCTATAAAGGCCCTGTCTGGAGCACACCGGCCACGTGCGAGCTGGTGGAGATCAACCTGGCCGATGCGGCCCACCTGCAGGAAGAAGACGCGCGATTTGCAAACAAGAAGGGATTCAGCAAGCACAAGCCCGCCCTGCCGCTCTACACCATCGAGGATGCCCAACGCTCCTTTCAGTATCTGCGCCCTCTCGAGTATGGCAAGCAGGTCGAAATGTCGGACGGATCTCGCGTGCAATTCCATGACGCAGGGCACGTCCTGGGATCGGCAATGGTGGAAGCGCAGGTTTCAACCGGCAACGGAAAGTTCAAGTCGGTGGTGTTCTCCGGCGACCTGGGTCGCTACCATACGCCAATGGATACCGAACCGTTCGCACCGGAACAAGCCGACTATCTTCTGGTGGAATCGACCTACGGGGACCGGCGGCATCCCGATGAGGAAACTTCCGGCGAGCTGGCGCGCCTCATCAATGAAACTGCTGCTCGCGGCGGTACCCTCGTGGTCCCCGCGTTCGCGCTAGGCCGGACGCAAATCCTGCTTTACACCCTCAGGGATTTGAAAGCCAGAGGCGCCATCCCTGATCTGCCGGTATTCGTTGATAGTCCCATGGCAATCGCCATCACCGAGATCTACTGCCATCACATTGATTCACTTGGGCCCGAAGCGCGCAAGATCTTCGAGACGACCGGAAAATGCCCGGTCATGTGCCCTAATCTGCATTTCATCCACACGCCGCAGGAGTCCCAGGAAATCAATTCCTTACGCTATCCCTGCATCATAATCTCCGCCAGCGGCATGGCTACGGGCGGACGGGTGCTGCATCACCTCAAGTTCCGCCTTCCCGATCCGCGCAACACGATCCTGTTCGTCGGGTTTCAGGCCAGCGGAACACGCGGGCAGCTGCTCAAGGATGGGGCCCGTGAAATTAAGATCCATGGAGAGCATGTGCCGGTCCGCGCGCACATCCGGGCGTTCGAGTCATTCTCCCGCCATGCGGACGAGCCTGAGATCATGCGCTGGCTGGGCAGCCTGCGGGTGCCGCCGAAGCTGACCTGCGTTGTGCATGGAGAGCCGGAATCGAGCGGGGTCCTCGCCGAGCAGATTTGCAAATCGCTCCATTGGCAGGTGCGCGTTCCCGATTATCTCGACGTCATCGAATTGAAATAGACGGAGAGATTGTTGATGTATTTCGCAATGTCGTGGTCCAAAATAAGAACTCTGCATTTGACAGGCTCAGAGATCGAATCGCATGAAGAATCTAACTTTTGATTTTAGCCCGGCCGCCGGCGGCCCTCTGGTTCTGGATGTTGAAACCCAATACCTCAGCGATGAGGTCGCGGGCGGCTGGACAGCCGTGCACAAGTTCAAGGTAGCCGTTGTGGTCACGTGGGACGAGCCCAATGGCCTGCGTGTCTGGTACGAGGAGGATACGCCGCGGCTGCTCGCGGAGGCGGGGAAATTCGAGCCGATCGTCACCTTCAACGGCGAGAATTTCGACTTTAAGGTGCTGAGCGCCTATGGGTCGGTGGATGCACTCTACCGTAAGAGTACGGACATGCTGGCGCTGCTTAGCAAGCGGCTGGGATTTCGCGTTAAGCTTGATTCCGTGGCCCAAGCCACGCTGGGGCGCGGAAAGACGGGTTCCGGGACGGATTCTGTCAAATGGTGGCGTGACGGTGATCGGCAAAAGGTGGTCGAGTACTGCAAAATGGACGTTGAAATCACCCGTGATCTATATCTGTTCGTCAAACAGAACGGTTACGTGAAGATCGACGACCTCAAGCAGGGTAAGCGCCAAGAGGTTAAAATTTCCTGGTAGTTTTCGCGAGCGAGAATGGAACCGATCCGCTTCATTCACACCTCCGACATCCATCTTGACACGAGCTTCACGGGTGCCGGCTTCCCGTCGCGGCTCGGCGCCCGGAAACGCGAGGCGATTCGCGGAACTTTTCGGCGCATCCTGGAAGACGCGCGCAAACAGGCCGTAGACCTAGTCCTGATAGCCGGCGATTTATTTGAGCACGACCACGTCACTCCGGATACGGTCGAGTTTTTGAAGCAACAATTCGAGAATCTGGCCCCCATCCCGGTTTTTGTCGCACCCGGCAATCACGATCCTTGCCTTCAGGATTCGCCCTATTGCGTGGAGGCCTGGCCGGCGAATGTCCACATTTTCCGGGAAGAGGAGTTTCGCTCGATCGATCTGCCGGACGCCGGCGTGCGCGTCACCGGCTACGGATTCACTCGCTCGCAACTCCAGGAACCGCTTTTCCAGAAGCTGCCCGTGCTTCCGGAAGGCGCATGGAATCTCGTGCTGGCGCATGGTTCCGACCTCAGCGGCGTGCCCGCAGGGAAGTCGGTTCATGGTCCATTCAACGTCGACGAAATCGCGGGAAAGAACGTGCTCTACTGCGCCCTTGGCCACTACCATCAACAGCGGCCTGTGTTGAACCCGCTTGACTCGACACAGGTCTGGTACTCCGGCATACCCGAAGGGAGGGCATGGGACGAAGAAGGAACCTGCGGTTACTTGCTCGGAGAAATTGCCGACGGCGTGGTTTCTGTGAAATCGTGCCCGTCGAGCCAGTATCCGCTGGTCACACTCACCCTGGATTGTGACGGGTACACGAGCCGCGAGCAGGTCCTTGACGCCATCCTCCGGCAACGGCACTGCGCATTCAATGAGAACACCATCCTCCGCGTGCGGTTGGAAGGGGCGCTCGATCCGAAGCTGGACCTCTCGATCCCTGAAATGGAAGAACGGCTGGCCGGTGAGACGCTGCACATCGCGTGGGACGACCGAACTTTGCCTGCCGTCGATTTTGACGCTCTGGCTCGCGAACGCACGTTGTGCGGGTACTTTGCGCGCACCTTAAACCAGCAGATTCACTCTGCACAGGCAGTAGAACGTCCTGCGCTGGAGCGCGCACGCCTGTACGGAGTGCAGGCGCTGCTGGGCCGGGAGGTGCGCGTCCGGTGAACCTGCTCCGCTGCCACATTCTGGGTTTTGGCAAATTGGCCGATCTGCCGCTATCGTTTGCGCGCGGCCTGAACGTGGTTTTTGCCGCCAACGAGGGCGGCAAGTCCACTCTTCAGCGCTTTTTGATGGCGCTGCTCTACGGCCAGCTGCGCCCGGATGTCAAGGCGCAGCGCCGCCTCGACGCCTGGGTCGAGCAGTACAAACCATGGCGCGCGCCGGACTACGGAGGCACACTCTGGTGCGAGCTCGCGAGCGGACGCGAGCTGGAGCTGTATCGGACGTTCGGCCGGGAGGAGAGCAGATTTGAAGTCCGCACCTCGGGCGGCGAGGATATTTCGCGCCAGTACGAAGCCCAACGCAACGGCGATCTGCTCTTCGCTGCCACGCATCTCGGATTGTCCAAGGAGCTGTTCGAGTCGGTTGCGGTGATCCGGGAAACTGAAACGGCCGTGTTGTCGCACCGTGATTCTTTGCGGGATCGAATTGCCAATCTGGCTCAATCGGGAGACGAGAAGCTCTCGGTCCGCCTGAGTGTCGTCAAGCTCGAGGAGGCTCTCGAAGCCATCGGGTCAGAGCGGGCGCCCACAAAGCCATACAAGCAGGCTCTCGACCGCCTCCAGGCGCTCCAGGAGGAAAAAGTGGAGCTGGATGCGCGCCGCGGCCAATGTCAGGCATGGATCCATGAGAGGCAGGAGCTGGGGAGCGAGATTAAAAGGCTCGAGCGTGACCTGCTCGCGGCCGCGCGTGCCGTTCTGGAGGCGCGGTTCCGGGAAGCGCAACTCCAGGTGCGCACGCTCCTCGAAATCGACACCGATGTCCTAAACCTGGAAAATGAAATTCAAACCCTCGGGGCCGACCCCGAATTCCCGGTGCATCAGCTGGAGGCGCTGAACCGGTTGGCGGCGGATAAAGACAACGCGGACCGGCGCCTTGAGGAATTGCGCCTGCAAAAGCAGGAGGCGGAATCCCGAAGCGAACAGTGCGCGGCTGAATTGAGGAAGCTCGCTGCCTACGGCGTGCTGCACGAGAGCGTCGAACCCGAGAAGATTACCGAGTGGTTCGTGCATTATTTGAGCCTGTCGAGACAGAGGGATGAGGTCCAGCGCGCGGCGCACAACCTGATGGACGAAGCCAACGCCCTCGAGCACAGGATCGTGACGCTGAGCCCCGTCCTGCAAAAAGCCGAGATTGATTGGGAACGCAAGGCACGCCAGGCCGCGGAGGAACAGCATGCCGCGACGCAGCAAAGCATGGCTCTGGCTGAAAGTGTCGCCCAGGGGAAGGCAGAGCACGCGCGCGCTACGAGAATAGCGAAGCGGCAGGCCATGCTGGCCCTGCTGGCATTTCTTGGCGCCCTGGCCGCGGCAGCCGTAGACTTCGCCGAACAGCTCCGGATCGAGTACGGCCTGGGCGCCGCCGCGGGCCTGGCCGTCCTCTGCGCGGGACTGTGCCTCATGGCGTTGAGATCAAGACGCACGGCGGAGCGGTCAAAACGCGCATTGGAAGCTGTGGAGGGCACGCTGACAGGATTGCTTGACCAGGCTCAGTCGGCACAGAACGAACTGCAGCGGGCCGCAACCGAGTCCGGCTTCTCCTCTATCGAGGATTTTCTTGCCGCGGCAAGGCAGGCAACGCTGGACCGGCAAAGGCTCGTGGACATGGCTCCCCGTATCCAGGAAGCCGAAGAGCAGTGCGCCCGCCTCCAATTGGATGCAGACGAAATCTTTGCTCACCTCAAGGAGTGCCTGACGAGAGCGGGTATTAGCTGCGCGCCGGGCAATCTCAAAGCCCCCGTCGACACTCTGAGAGCCAACATGCGGCGCTATGCCGAACTGCTGGCAAACCAGCGGCGCCTAGCGCAAGATAGCGACGCTCTGCGCGCGGACGAAGTCAGCGTGGCGGCGCGCGCAAGTCAGATTGGCTTCTCAATTCAAGCAGTTCTTGCCGAGGGCAGCGTCAATTCTCCCGACGAATTTCGAAAAGGCTGCCAGGATTGCCTCCGGCTGCACGAGCTCCGCGCGAAGAAGGCGTCCCGCGTGAGGGAGTTCGAACGCATGCGCGGGGCTTTCACGTTCGAGCAGTGGCGCGCGCGGCTGGAGGAACTGCAGTCATTGCGCGGCGACCAGAATGCGGAGCCTCGCCCGAATGAAGAATCGACGCGGCCGCGTCCCTATCTTCCCTATTTGCCTGCCGTGGAAGAAACGGAACGGGAGGAGCGGCGCATCGCGGATCTGCTCGCGGGCAAAAAGGAAGTGTACGCGGGCCTGGTCGAAAGGGTGAGGCAGGCGTTCCACAATTACCGCTCGCCCGCCGAACTCGAAGAGGATCTTGCCGGGGCCGAGCGTGCAGTTCAGCAATTGACCTTGAACCGCAAGGCGCTAAATCTTGCCCTGGAAGGAATCCAAAGCCTCGCGAGGCTCCAACAGGAGGTATGCGCGCCGCAGTTGAACCGGGCGGTTGAGGACCGGTTTCTGCAGATCTGTCCGGACCGGTACGAAGAGGTAAAAATCGATCCGGATTTCAGGGTGCAGGCGCGTGAAAAGAGCACTGCTGAACTGCATCCCGCGGAGAGTCTGAGCCGCGGGACCCAGGACCAGCTCTATTTTGCCGTGCGTTTTGGAGTTCTCGATCTTCTGGGAAACGCCCAGGAGCCCTGCCCCTGCCTCCTTGACGAGCCTTTTACGGCCTATGACGGCGAAAGGATGTGCGCCGCTTTCCGCATCCTCCAGCAGGAGACGAGCCGGCGCCAGTTGATACTCTTCACGTGCCGCGAAGACATCCGCGAGCTTGCGCCGCAGTACGGCGCCCACATCATCAGCCTATAAAAAAGCACCTCCACCTGGCTTACTTCTTGAGAAGATTGCGGGCTATGAACATCACGTTGGCCGGCCGCTCGGCCAGGCGGCGCATGAAGTAGGGAAACCAGCGCGCGCCATACGGTATGTAGGTGCGCATGCGGTATTCCTCGTGCGCGAGCTGCATCTGCAGGTCTCGCCGAATCCCATAGAGCATTTGAAATTCGAATCGATCCACAGGAATGTTTCGCGCGCGCGCGAACTGCTTCGTGGCGTCGATCATGGCCTCGTCATGAGTGGCGATGCCGTGGTAAGCACCGCTCTCGAGCAACAGCTGCATCAGCTTGACGTAGTTTGCATCGGTATCGCGCTTCTTCTTGAAGGCTACGGAAGCGGGTTCCAGATAAGCCCCCTTGCACAGCCGGATGCCGATGCCTTTTTCGATCAGCAGGCGCACGTCCTTCTCGCTCCGATAGAGGTATGCCTGGATGACCGTACCCACGTTTTCGCAGGAATCATGGACGCCGCACACGATGTCCAGGGTGCGCTGCGTGGTGCTGCTGTCCTCCATGTCGATTCGGATGAAACCGCCGAGGCCAGCTGCGTGGCGCACGATTCGCAGCAGGTTCTGCCGGCAAAAGTCCGTCCCCAGATCCAGGCCGACCTGCGTCGGCTTGACGGACACGTTGCAGTCGACCTTCTCGGCGTGTGCCCGATCCAGCAAGCCGATGATTTCCTCCGCCACGCGCAAAGCATCTTCCTCGGAATGTGTGTTCTCGCCGAGAAGATCCATCGTGGTTCTGATCCCTTGAAGCTGCAATTCGCGGGCCGCCCGAATCGCATCCTCGATTTTTTCGCCGGCGACGAAGCGCCACGCGGTCCGGCGAAAGATCTTAAAACGAAGCATGAAGTTCTTGAAGGATTCCTGTCGGGATAAAAACAGCAGCAGAGCACGCAAGCGAATCTTCCTCCATCTCTAGTGTAAACCATTTTGCCCCGCATGCGGGGAGAATGCATAGCCACATAAACGAATTCTGGCGTGGCAAGCCGGCCCTTCCACCCTATCTTTTGGATCTCGGCGCGGATCTCAGGTTTTCCAGCCGTTTCATGTTAGCATCCGCGCCTGCGGCCGCTTTCTGGAGAACATATGCGAGCTAGGATTCGAAAAACTTTTTTATCTGGGGCCAGTGTTTTTGAACTATGTCCTCCGTTCTGAGGTGGCCGCCGCGCGCCAGCATTTTTATTTTTGATCCCGTCTGTTTTGCGAATCGGTTTACCGATCGCCAGGGAATATACGGATCATCTTTAGCGTGAAAGATCATGACCTTGGAAGGAATGATCTCTTGGATGTGTCGCATGGGGTTATAAAAATTACCTGAATATAATTTAACCCATTCTCTCTGCGAGAGCCGATAACAGTTGCCGAAAGCCTGTCGTACATAGGCGGCATAACTATTATTGGAGGTCTCGGCTTTTTCTTCTGCCGGCAAAATAGACCAATCAACCACCGGACAATTCGCAATAACCTTTTTCACTCTGGGATCGAGTGAGCAAAGTATGGCTGCCGCTCCTCCGAAACTTCCTCCAATAACAAAAACTGCATCCGGTGACAAAGAAAACTTCTGACCAAATGCGATGTCTCTTACTCCTCTTGGAAGCTCGCTGATAACATCGAGTATATCCTCGTGAGGGGAACGTCTGAGAAATATTCCATCGCTTTCCCATGCGCCCCGGTATCGGGGATAGAAAACCCAGTATCCTTTTCGCGAAAGAAAGTTCATGAGAGGCTGCTTCCTGGGAACCGAAGGCATGCCGTCGCACAAGATGATTGCTTTTTGCCTTCTGTTCGAACGCGCAGGAGGCAGAAATTCAGCAAGTATTTCTCTTTTGAATCTCGCTCTGAACATATCCGGATAATATCAAAGACTCAATCAAAGTGAAATCTGCCCAGGAATAAACTGTGCAACGCACGCTTGAGACTGATTGCCGGTCGCGCTCGCACATCGCGGGTGGGCCGTGGCCGGCTCTTACCGGAGGAGCCAGGAGCAGGCGAAATCCCTGGACTCCGAATTGAAGGGGCGGACGACTGCACCCACCAGATGTGCATTGTTCTCCGAGATGTCCATGCGATGGACATGCTCCCGCCCGGGTCATGCCTTCCAGAGGAATAAGCCGACAATCACAATCGCAATCCAAACCCACCACAGGTCCACTCGTAGCGGTGGCATTGGCGGCCGCTCCGACAGCACATCAAGACGGAGCGTGGGTATGCGATCCTTTTTGGCTAAGAAATCTTCTAGTGTGTCTTCGATTCCCCATGACTCGAGGTACTGTCTCCAGACGGGGCTCTTGCTTCCATGCTGATAGAGTGCCGTCAACTCGCCGTCATCGGTCACCAGACTTGCATTTGCGCCACAGGTCTTGCCATTGCGCTGCACTGTGACGCGTGGCTCAGCCAGTACATTCATGTACCACTGTGTTTTGGTTCCCCACCCAGGAGCGATGTAGACGTGGCCGTTGAGATAAGTGTGTTCGAGCATCGTGCGACGCGGTCTTCCGGATTTGCGCCCTCTGGTAGTAAGCACGATAAGACGCATCGGGCGCATCAGCGGTTCGAGTCCCAGGCGCCAAGCAATGAGCGGGAGCTTGAACATTGCCCTTCGCCATCCACCTGCCGGATAAACAAAGATGCCGCGCTCTCGTTGCTGCACCGCACTCGGCTGAGGCATAACATTCCCTCGTATAGGATCAGTCGGATAAGATGCATGTTTTGATCGAAACCCATCTGCCGGGCCTGTTTTACTCCAGATTTGAGATTTCATCAATGCAGCTGCTGGGAGAATGCGTAGCCTCGGAAACCATTTCGTGCTACTTTGTCGTCGCATGGAACCACGAGTCGCTTTGATCACCGGAGGAGCGCGCGGCATCGGCCGCGCCGTGGCGGTCGCGCTGGCACATCGCGGGTGGGCTGTGGCCACCTCTTACCGGACAAGCCGGGAACAGGCGAAATCCCTGGAATCCGAATTGAAGGGGACAGCGGCAGGTGTTCTTGTACTGCACGCCGACCTCTCCGACCCAGCTTCCGCGGAAGAACTGGTGCGGCGCACGGAGGCCGGATTCGGTCGCATCGACGCCCTCATCAACTGTGCCGGCTCCTATCACCGTCGTCCGGTGCTCGAGGAGAGCAACCAGGACTGGCACGCCATGTTCGATGACAATCTCCACCCCGTGTTTTACCTCAGCCGCGCGGCGGCGCCCGGCATGATCGCGCGCAAATGGGGCCGCATCATCAATTTCAGCATCGCCAAGGCCGACCAGCTCGTCGGGCAGCCATTCATCACCGCGCACTACATCGCCAAGGTAGGTGTGCTGATCCTGACGCGATCGCTCGCGAAGATGCTCGCACCGCACGGCATCACCGTGAACTCGATCTCGCCAGGCTTTATCGAAACCGGCGGGGCACCTCAGGAGGAGTTCGCCCAATTGACAAAGAACATCCCGGCTGGACACACCGGCAGCCCTCAGGACGCCGTATCCGTGGTGTGTTATCTGCTGTCGGAAGAAGCCGCGTACATCAATGGCACCAACGTCCATTTGAGCGGCGGTTGGGGAATCTGAGTTTCCGGAAACTGTTTAGGCACATTCAAAGGCAGCCACAGATTTCACAGATTCCACAGAATAATCAGTGGAATCTGTGAAATCTGTGGCTGTTTTTGATGCGGCCGCTGAAGAGGGTTAAACAGTTACAGTTTTGGGGACAGGCATAATCTCAAAATTATTCCAGACAGGCTGAAATGGGATCTGATGGGGTTTCGAGGTTATGGTGCCTGTCCCCGAAATTCGTTACTGCGGCCGGCGCAGCAGCGTTACCAGGTCCGCAAAGAGCGCAAAGGCGGTCTGCTCGACGCTTGGATTGTTTTCGACGATCGCCAGCTCGCGCATCGTGTCCGTATTGAGGATGAGGATGTTGCTGAGCCCGCGGATCGAGGCCAGCGGATCGAAGATTTCCAGGTCTTCAGGCTCGACCTTGCCGATGATCTTCCCGCCTTTCCGGTACGCCCGCGCGACCAGGCGAATGCGCCTGTCGCGGCGGACGGCTGCACGCACCAGCTTTCCGGTGTCCTCCGAGATGCCCGTGCGTTGGATATCCTCGGGTTTGGCGGCACCCCCCATCAAAGACTGGATGAGAATCGAGAGCTTGGTCGCGGCATCCCAGCCATCGATATCCAGGGATGGGTCGGCTTCGGCGATCCCTTGCTTTTGAACATAACGAAGCGCCGCATCGAACGAAGCTCCTTGCTCCATCTGCGTGAGGATGTAATTGGTCGTGCTGTTCAGAATGCCGTGGAGCGAGCGAATGCGCGTCGCCGGCAGTGTTTGCCTGACCAAGTTGAATACCGGCGCTCCATCCATGACGGTGGCTTCGTAGAGGAAACGCACGCCTCGTTGGCGCGCCAATCGCGTCAACTGCCTGAAGTGCGCGGCCACAGGAGCCTTGTTGGCGGTCACTACGTGAAGCCCGGCTCGCAGCGCCTCGCGCATGTAGGTTGCAGAAGGCTCGCCGTCGAGCGCGAACACGGTCGTCTCAAAGAGCACGTCCGCACCGCATTGGCGGATGAAATCCGTTGTCGAGTAGCAGGCAGGGCCGTTATGATAGCGATCAAGGCTGAAATCGCGTTTCCCGGCGCGCAGGATCTTCGGCACGGGCAGCCCGTTGGGATCGATTGCCATTCCGTGGTTCAGTGTGGCGATTCCCGTGACCTTCCATTCCAGGCCGAACTCTCTGCGCATCCAGGTCCGGCGATGCTGCAGGAGACGCATAAACGCACGCCCCACATGGCCAAAACCCAATAGCGCAATATTGGTTTGCTGCAGTTCTTCAGCCATTTTCTCCGCCTAGAAATGCGGTGACAGGCACCTCATTTCCGAATTCAGAGTCTCAGGAAACGTTCGATTTTTCCGGGAAATGAGGTGCCTGTCACCGCATTTCTCTCCGAATTTCCTCTATGACTTCGCGCACGAGATCGAGTCCCTGCCGCAGATAGTCCGGAGGAGGGCCGTATCCTATGCGCAGATATTGATCCATGCCGAAATGATCGCCCGGCACGACCAGAACGCTTTTTTCCTTGAGCAGGCGTTCCACGATCGTGGTCGAATTGACCGGCAGGTCGTAGCGCACGTACGCGATCGCGCCCGCCTTGGGCTCCACCATGCGTAACAAGGAGCCGTGACTTTCCATCCACGACCGGAACAGCGGGAAGTTTTTGCGGCAGATGTCCCGGGTGCGTTCCAGGCAGCGTGCTCGTCCTGCCGGTGTGAATGCAATACAGGCCAGCGTATCGCTGAGCGTTCCCGGAGCGATCGAGGTGTAGTCGTGATAGGACCAGGTTTTCGCAATGATGTCTTTCGGGGCGACAATCCAGCCGATGCGCAGGCCGGGAAGTCCGTAGGCCTTCGACAAGCCGTTCGTGATGATCACCCGGTCGTACTTGCCCCAAAATGTCGGCGTCGTCAGCCCGCTTCTTTCCGATCCCTGGTAGATCTCGTCCGCCAGAATCCATGCTCCGCATTTGGAAGCCATGCGCACCATGGCGTCCATTTCTCCGGCGGTCAGGATTGCGCCGGTAGGATTATTGGGATTGCACACCACGATCATGCGCGTGCGCGGCGACACGGCGGCTTCGAGTTCGGCGAGGTCGGGCGCCCAGGCGAGCTCTTCGTGCAGCCGAACCGGCTTGACCGCCATGCCGAAGCTGTTGATCAAACCCCAGATTTGCTGGTAGTTGGGGAGGATGATGACCACCTCGTCCCCGGGTTCGAGCATGGAATAAATCGAAACGAAGTTGGCCTCGCTGCCGCCGTTGGTCACTTCGACGTGATCCAGCGTCGCGCCGGGGTAGAACGCGGCGATGGCGGAACGCAATTCGTCGGTGCCGTTACTCTGGTTGTAGATCAACGGCGCGTCCATGAGTCTTTCTAGAAATTCCGGGTCCGGCACCAGTTCCCGCGGGGACATGGGGTGAACGCTGCTTTCCGAGAGATTGTATTTGACCCGGTTCTCCCAGGTGGATTGCAGACGCTCCATTTCGAATTTGTCCAGTCTCATCAGTCCTCTCCTATCCGCAAAACCGCCTGATAATACAACAGAAAATCGGTGACAGGCACTCATTTCCCCAATTTCATCGCTAGTCCTGCAACTTTGCCGGCACCATGGATAAATTGGGGAAATGAGTGCCTGTCACCGATTTTCTACGCGCGGCGAGATCAAAATCATTCTGGGTGTTGACTTTCACCTTTTATTCACCTATTTTGTAACCATGATTCTGGTTGGAACCAGCGGATTTCAGCATCGTGATTGGGTGCGGGTATTTTACCCGTCGACCCTGGATCCGGCCTTGTGGCTGCGCTACTACGCCCGGAATTTCGGTTGTTGCGAGCTGACCTTCACGTACTACCGTGTGCCGGAAGTGTCCGCGATTCAGCAACTTATCCAGGAATCCAGCACGGCGCTGCAGTTTGTGTTTCGGGTGCCATTCCGGCTGGTGGAAGAACAGGATGACTGTCAAGCGCTGGCCCGGCGATTCGTTGCGGCGCTCTGGCCGCTCAAAGAAGGGGCTCAATTGGCTGGCGTTGTTGCGCAGTTCGGGCCTGGCTTCGGCTTTATTCGCGACAATTTCCAGCGCTTGTGCCGGCTGCGGGATGCTCTAGCCGATCTGCCCCTGATCGCGGATTTCGGCTGCCCCGACTGGCTGACGCCGCGGGCCGCCCGCCATCTGGCGGCAGAGCGCATCGCGCTGGCGTGCATTGACGGCGGCGACGGTTTGACGGAGAAGACATTTTATTGCGCGACGGCAGGGGTGGTGTATGCGCGGTTCCAGGGGCGGAACCGGTCGCGCTGGATCAAGGACGACGGATCGGCGCGTCACGACTACCTGTACAGCCGGGCGGAGCTGGCAGCGGCGGTGCCGGAGATCCGGCGTCTGGAGCAGGAGAGCGAGCGGGTGCTGGTACTGATGAACAACCCGTGGCGCGGCCAGGCCGTAATCAATGCCCGCATGCTGCTCGAACTATTGGTTTGAGGTGGAATTCGTGCGGGGACTGCACTAAAGGAACGGGAGACAGAATCGATTCGAAATTCGAGATTCGAGATTGCAATCTCGAATCTCGAATTTCGAATCTCGAATTGCTTGCCATGGAACGCGAAATCATCCACATTGACATTGCCGCCTTCGCGGTCGCGGTGGAGCGGGTGGTGCACCCGGAGTTGCGGCGCCGTCCGGTCGTAGTGGCGCCGGTCGGCCCGTCACGATCGATTGTGACGGCCTTGTCGCCGGAAGCGCAGCAGGCGGGCATCCGCAAAGGGATGATCCTGGCGCGCGCACTGCGCCGCTGCCGCGACCTGGTGGTGCTGCCGCCGAACGAGCCTCTCTACGCGCGGGCGTCGCGCGCTCTCAGCCGGGTCCTGGAAGGCTTTTCGCCAGTGCTGGAGCCCGCGGGCTACGGCCAAGCCTATCTCGACATGACGGGCACAGGACGCATTTTCGGTCCGCCACGGGATGCGGCCTGGCGCGCGCAGAAGGAGATCCGGCAGCAGCTGCACCTCGACGCTTCTCTCGGGGTCGCTTCCAACAAGATGGTCAGCCGGATTGCTGCCGTGGTGACCGAACCGGTCGGACTGCAGGATGTCCCGACGGGGAACGAGTCCGCTTTCCTGGCGCCGCTGCCGGCGCCGCTGCTGCCCGGAGTGGGGCCGAAAACGGAGGAGCAGCTGCGCGAGCTCAACATTCGGATCATTCGCGAACTGGCCGCCATGAAGCGGGAGCACCTGATGCTCGCCTTCGGCCACCTCGGCTTCGTGCTTCACCAGCGCGCGCAAGGTATCGACGACACCCCGGTGTACCCGCCGCGCGCCGTCCCGGCAGCGGAGGAAGAAATCATACTGGCCGAGGACAGCAACGACTGGGATCTGTTGAAAGGCGCGCTCGTCGGGTTGTGCGAGCACGCGGGGGAGCGGCTGCGGGCGCAGAAGCAGCGCGCCGGACGCATGGAGGTGCGTGTCCGGTACTCGGACTACCGTGAGGCCGCGGGCAGGGCGAAGCTGGTTCCGCCGCTGCAATCGACGTCAGGGTTGGCGGCGCGCGCCGGACGCATGCTCGAACACATCCTGACGCGGCGCACACGCGTGCGTAGCCTGCATCTGCGCCTGACCGAGCTGAGCAGCGGCCCGGCGCAGCTGGATCTGTTCGCCGATCCGGCGACGCAGCGACGAGCCCGCCTGGAAGCCGCGCTTGATCAACTTAAGAGCCGTTATGGAACAGTAATCAGGCAGATTCGAGATTGAAATTCTAGCCAAGGGGCTGCGCCTCTTGAAATCTCCGCGCGCACGGGGGTTGGCGATGGAATGTCGGCTATACGTTCCAGTTTGTCTGACTCATTGCGTCAACGAAATCTCGCGGCGTATCTAGAGTGGCAATCTCCAATTTCAAATCTCGAATCTCGAATCTCGAATCTCGAATCTCGAATCTCGAATTGAGGAACAGATGACCGACTTCGTCCATTTGCACGTGCACTCGAATTACTCGTTCTGCAGGGGTGCCAGCAAGATCGAAAGCCTTGTCGCTGCGGCGCTGGATCGCGGCATGCGCGCGCTGGCGCTGACCGACATCAACGGCCTCCACGGGCTGGTCTGGTTCCTGCAGTGCGCGGCCGAACGCGGCCTGCGGCCGATCGTGGGCGCCGAGTTGCAAGCCAACGGCGAGCGTGCGGCCGTCCTCGTGTGCAACCGCGAAGGGTATGCGACCTTGTGCCGGCTCATTTCGCGCATTCACCTCGATCCGGGATTCAGCCTGAGCCGGGCGTTGCTGGCGGATCGGGAGCATCTTTTCGTCCTCAGCGATCAGCTCGAATTGCTAGAGGCGCTTGGCCGGCAGAACGGCACGGGGAGGCTTTACGTCGAGCTGAACGATCCCGCAGCGGAACCCGCGCTGCTCCGGTTTTCGCGTGCGAGCGGAATCCCGGTGACGGCGACCAACGATGTTTATTTTGTCGATCCGACCGACTTTCCGATGCACCGCCTCCTGCGTGCCATCGACCTGAACACCTGCCTGTCGCGCATCCCCAAGGAGGAGCTGGCGACCGAAGATCGCTGGCTGAAGCCGCCGGACGTGATGTCGCGCCGCTACCCGCACCTGAGCGCAGCATTGGAGAACGGCCTGCGGATCGCGGAGCAATGCGCCGCGGACCTCGACATCGGCAAACCGACCTTCCCGGACTTCGAAACGCCCGACGGATCCGATGCCTTCGAATATCTGCGCGAAGCGTGCTATCGCGGCGCCGAGACGCGCTACGGTGAGTTGTCGGAGCCGGTGGTAAAGCGGCTGGAGCGCGAGCTGGAGATCATCCGCGCCAAAGGCTTCGCGCCGTATTTTCTGGTCGTACGCGACATCGTGCAGCAGTCGGCGCGCACGTGCGGCCGAGGATCGGCCGC
>Ga0187882_1000435_pt1 | contig 46115 bp, 48 predicted proteins | sample June2016WEW_19_1_3_FD_132991 | JGI IMG/M metagenome (GOLD analysis project Ga0187882, IMG submission 132991) | Peatland microbial communities from SPRUCE experiment site at the Marcell Experimental Forest, Minnesota, USA - June2016WEW_19_150 | ecosystem: Environmental > Terrestrial > Soil >... | reverse complement strand
GCTAGATGGGCGGGTCGCGTCCTGACCACGCGCGCCAAACTCAAGACCAAGCCCACAGCGCGGGTGAGTCATCCCGTGGCGTAGGCCTTCGTGGGTTCGAATCCCACCCCCCGCACTTTGAGCTCCACCCCCTGTAGCGAAGTTCGACATATCCAAAAAATCGAACCTCAGACCCTCTCAGAAATTCTAGCCTTCGCCTTCTGGATGCGGAAAGCAGGCTACAGGAATTCCACAGTGCAAACCTGCGTCCGGACGCTGAAAGGGCTCGCCAGGAGAACGAATCTGCTCGAACCGGAGTCCGTTAAATCCTACCTAGCCAACGCGCACCTGAGCGAGAACCGGAAAACGAAAGTGCTTGAAGACGTCTCGCGATTCTACGCATACCTGAAGATCCCATTCGAGCGACCCCGATACAAGCGAATCGAGACGCTGCCCTTCATCCCGCTCGAGAGCGAGATCGACCAGCTCATCGCCGGCGTTGGCCAGAAGTCAGCCGCGTTCCTTCAATGTATCAAAGAAACCGCTGCCCGCCCGGGTGAGGCATGGTCCATCAAATGGACGGACATTGACTCAGAACGCTCCTGCATCACCATAAAGCCCGAGAAGAACAGCAACCCCAGACAACGGAAGGTATCACCGCAGCTGATGACGATGCTCGGCGGGCTTCCACATCGATGGGTCTACATCTTCCATCGTCCGGAAGCTGACCCGATAGAATCCTTGGATGATTTCCGCAGAGTATTCTGCGATCAGCGAAGAAAGGTAGCCCTGAGTTTACAGAACCCGCGAATACTGAACATCAACTTCAAAACACTCCGCCACTTCAAAGCCACAATGGAATATCATCGCACGAAAGACATCCTGCACGTCATGCAGCTGCTTGGGCATCGAAACATCAGGAACACGCTCGTTTACACGCACCTTGTTAGCTTCGAAGGAGATGAGTACATCTGCAAAACTGCACGGAACGTTGATGAAGCCAGCGCGCTCGTTGAAAGCGGATTCGAATATGTGAGCGAGATTGATGGCATACAGCTATTCAGGAAGCGAAAGTGAGATGAGACTTCAGCCTTGACGAATGAGCGGTGGCTGAAGTGGGCGGTAGCCCGTCACTATCGGTCGCGCGGCTACAATGTATCCATGAAGCCTGTGAGAGCTGGGAATGCTGTCGTGGACGGTCTCATGATCGGGCCGGATGGCGAACGAATCGCCATCGAGGTAAAGTCTCCGCGTGACGACATCATCCGCGGAGTAGGACAATGTTACGAAGCCGTCTGTAACAGGTACAGTGCAGCAATGCTTGTGACTACTCTGCGGGTTGCCAAGAAGCTGCGCAAGCGGGCATTTCAACGAAAAGGAATCAGCCTAATCGGCGTAGACGCGAAGGCCCGAATTCACAGGTACGACCCTGACGGCTGGAGGGTACTAACTGTATGAAACTCGTCATAGACGGGTCCTGGTTCCTTCGCGCAGGAACGATGGCAATCTATCATGGTATCGCGGTGTCCTCGCGTAACTCAACTAAGCTAATACGCGGTCAGGTTCTCTTTTGTTTCGTATAGGTCTCGTACTGTCAGCTTTCCTTGGATGGCTTGGTTGATTCGGCGCTCTGAGATGCGCGCGTACCGTTTCTGTGAGTTCACTCCAACGACTCTTCTGCCTAGAAGAATCCCAGCAAGAAGGATGGATCCAGTGCCCGCAAAGGGATCAAACACAACATCTCCCTGGTTCGACATAGCCAGCACGAGCCTTCTAGCGACGTGAATGGGGAGTTGCACCCAACTGTCCAATGGATCTGGGTAGTCTGCTTTGACCTTCAACACTTCCCAAGCGTCACCCGGGTTCTTACCCAATGGATTGCAGGATAGTTGGCCCTTCTTCGGGCCGCGAAAGTATTTCTTGTCAGGATACTTCTGAGGCGTTCTTACTGCGTCGAGGTTGAACGTGTACCGGTGGCCTTTAGTGAACCAGAGCACCGGTTGATAGCCGTCTCGGAGACGTCCCCGTTCATCCTGCCGGCGGTCACGGAACCAGACTATGCGGTTCCTGAGTTGCATGTTGGGGTTCTTGCGCACGAGTGGGTACAAGAATAGGTCAAGCGGATAGATCTCTTTCCTGTTAACACATTTGCTCGACTGGAGGCACAGGCTGCCTCCAGGCTTGAGAACTCTGACAAACTCCTTGAGAACCTTTTCCTGCGATTCCAAGTAGTTGTGAAATTCAGGGTGCTCCTTAGAAGGCATTCCTGGCAAGGATGTCGCCACTAGCTGAAAGGTCTCGTCCGGAACTGTCTTGACGAACTCGAAAGCTCCGCCTTGTGCCATTAGCACATCGAATCCGGAGACGTACGTCTCGCTAACAACTACCTTCGCCGTTAGAAGATTTCGTGAACCCAGTAGCGACGTCAACGCCGTCTCCTCGAATGGGTATCTATGCATGCAGAGTTTCTCCCTTAAATTCTCGGCCTCATTCCGGCGTTATCCTGAGAGAAATGCCGGTTGAATCCGAAACCACCTCGCCGCGGGAGTCGCGAAAGAAATCATGAACACCATTAGAAGTTCTCGAAAATCCTAATCTGGTACCGAAGAGGCTGCGCACACTCTCTCGCTCTTTAATAATGCTCTACGACTTGTGGGCACGATACTTTTGCCGCTCTCTGTTCCGTCCTCTGTCTTCCCTGTTCGTTTTCTTTCGGAGAGTTTTCATTAGAACGCATCTTCTGCAGAGCGCCCTTTTCTTTGGTGCTTTAAGGGCACTCTCTGTAGGATATTTTGACCTCGATCCCCGCCTACAAGGCAACAAACGGACAGGTCATGAAGGATTCACGAGGAATTTGTGTTCAGCGGGGCCTCTGGAGTTGTGCTCTGCACTGAGTTGTGAAAATTCTGTGCCACAATTAGATTCTTTGGTAGCAACACTCTATGCCTGTCTTCATGATCCTTCGCCAGCTTCTTAGGGCAGAAACCGGTTCTATGCGCGGCACGATTTCTCTGATAGCATCTGAACATGATCTCCGACAGTCTTCCTCAGATGCCGCGCCCTGACCTAACTTTTTCCGAGTGACGTTTTTCCCGGAAAACATGTTGCAGGAAACTTCTTGCTGCGCCATGGGGGTGATTTGCCTTATTTCCGGTTCGCTAGGTGAACTGTTCCGTTCTTCAAAAGTGCCGTGAAGAGAGGGGTGGATCGTAATGTCAGGCGAACAGAAGAGGGCAATCAGTCAGAAGGCGGGAATGCTTGAGGTTCTCCGGCTGGAAGGACTCACCGACTTGCAAGCGAGAGTCGCAGAGGAAACGGTCAACTTCATCCGCGCTAACGGCAGAGATACCGGGAACGAGACGTACACACACTGGAGCAGTCACGATGTCTGGCGGCTCGTCCGAGTCTCCCGCGCAGACTTCCGAAAGTTCGCTGAGACGCAGAAGCTCTGCAGCTCACGCTACATATGGAAGGTCATGAAGAAACTCGTAGACTTAGGCTATGTCCACGTCTTCACCGCAAAGGGGGAGAAAGGATACGGACTCACGGTAGACGCCATCAAGCGTCACAGGGTTGCTGCGAGTCGATACGAGAAGTTCATGCTGCCTCTCAGGAAAGGTGCGGCCTGAGCCTTCTTGACGACCTCCCAACTCTAAAGAGGACTAACACGTCAATGAAGCCAGAGCGAGGAAGCCTTGGCAAGTGATGGAGCTCTGGCGTGGCTTGTTGATGCCTCATACGATGCAGGCCGAGTAGGCCTTCGCTTTGTCAGAGACGGTGACCTTCAAACAATCCGATGGACAGACAAATTCCAACCCTACTATCTGATTGACGGAGAACACAGCGGTGAGATGGTACAGAAGGTCAATCTGTTTACGCAGGAAACCGTAAGCCTTCACAAAGTGAATTACGTCAAGAAGCCTCCGAAAGACATCCACGCATGGGAGGTCGAGATTGACCCCGCCCTAAGCTACGTCTACGATAATGGGCTTCGTTTCGGGCTCCTGCACACGCTCAAGAACGATCATTGGCTACCCCAAGCCTCGCTAGAGGGTGAACAGTCTTCTCGTTTCGACGGACTGTTTGATGATCTCAGAGGGAAGGATCCTCTGAAGTGTGGCTTGGTGAAGGAGGCATACACTCACACAGCTCAACCAGTTCCAAGAATTAGCGGAACAACGCTGGAGATCACTGATGACGGTGGGACAGAAGAGGACTACTACAATGCGTTTCTCTTGAGCAGACTCGCGAACTTGCCTATCCCGAGAACCTACCGGAACCACGCGGTATCTGACTGGATACGTTCCATGTTGTATACGTACTATCGTGCCCACAACATATTGATTCCAACTTCAGAGGAGCTTAAGCTGGGTGACAAGAGGAAATTCGTGACGGGCGCTCTGACAATAGCGCCCGAGTCGGGCGAATACTTCAACATGGTCGTGCTCGACTATGAGTCACTTTATCCTGGCTGTATAGATGTCTTCAACCTCTCGTACGAGACAGTACGCTGCTCGCATCCAGAGTGTCAGAAGAAGAAAATTCCGGGATTAGATTACTGCGTCTGTACTCGGCGACGTGGGATTTACTCTGCGCTCACCGGAGCCTTGCGAGACCTTCGTCTCCGAGTCTTCAAACCTCTGCTCAAATCCGAACTTCCCGAGTCGGAGAAGACCTTGAGCGCAGGCTCACGTATACTGAAGCTATTCCTGGTCTCATGTTACGGTGTAACTGTTCGCATACATGGACTGGCCAGCCCGCTACTGGCTGAGGCTATCACAGCCTACGGTCGTCATGTCCTCCAATCCACGTGGGATATGGCAAAGGAAAGGGAACTGAAACCTAAGTATGGGGACACTGACTCTGTCTTCTTGGACAATCCACCGAGACACGATGTTGATCGATTCGTTGAGTCCGTGAGGAATCGTTTCGGGTTGCAGCTCGCATATGATCGCGCCTACGCAGTTTGCGTATTGAGCTCCGCCAAGAAAGCATACTTCGGCATTCTGCGCAACGGGGAGCCTGAGATCAAGGGTTTAGCGATAGCGAAATCTAACTCCCCAAGATTCTTCCAGGAAACCTTCCAGAAATGCCTGGCCGAGCTCTCCGAGGGAAGGCAGTCAGCTGACGATTTTCAACGAGCCAAACAGCATGTCCCCGGGGTAGTCAAGGATGCGATTCGCGCACTTCGAGAAGGAAGAGTTCCGCTTTCTGATCTTGAGTATCGCGTCGAACTGCGGGATGATCCTCGCGAGAAATCGAAAGCCAAGACTCTACCACAAGCCTACCAAGCCGCAACGCTCCTCCTCAAGGAGGGAAAGGAGGTTCCCCAGGGCGGAGTCGTGGGGTTCGTGAAAGTTCAGCGGTTCAGGTCCCAAGGGAGGCAGTTCACCGTGAAACCCACAACGCAAGCCAACACCAGGGAGATCAACGTCAGTGATTACATCCGCAATTTGTCCTCGTCGCTGGCTCAGACCTTCGAACCCATGGGCATCAAGATCGAACTACCTGAGGCCGATCTCTCAGAGTTCTTTTAGACTTCGATAGGGCACGAGAACAGAAGACGGGTCTAGACCCGGAGCTGCAGGTGTTCGAGGCACGGGCGGGGAAATGGCGCTTTCCGAAATCAGGGGAGTGGCATGGAGTCTTCGCCGTCCGCCATCTCGTGCGCCTGTTTAACTTCGTATGTATCAGTGGATAGCCGTCCGATGCCGGTCTCTACGAGGAGGTCGTTCAGGATCTGCTCCTGAATCGCCGTGCTTGTTCGCATTTCATCTTCTAGTGCGACGAGGAGGATTCTCTGTCCCATGCTCGTGATGACCCTCTCTAATTTCCGTCCCTGCATCAACGCGCCTAGGGCTCGGTTGACTTTGTGAATTAGATGTCTTGCGAGTCTCCTGTAGTCTTCGATTCGGATTGAAACGACTACTTCCTGGTGAACCGCCAATTCTGGAGGGAGCGCATGGCCACAACTTTGGCAATAAATCCCCCTTTGTGGCACTAGCTTCGTTGCGCATTCGGGGCAAATGGGAGTAATTACGAATCGTTGGCGGTCATCTTCTTGCTGTGACTCACGGTCGCCAATCGTTTTCCGTCCTGTCAGTGATGATTGCGTCGCAGTCTCGCTCTCGGTCACGGTTGGTACTTCGGGCGGCACTGGCTTCGGTGGCTCGGGCGGACTTGTAGTCCGCGGGGTCAGCGATCGAGCGGTAGGTGTATTTCCATCGACCCTGATTGGTTCCGTCACTTCTGCAGCGGCCAGTGCGTCGGCGCGGTCTACGCGTCTCGTATTCTTGATCGTGATGATTTTGTGGTGGGAACCGTCTTTGTCTTCGGAGAGTGGCAGGGACAGTATCACTTTGATGTTGCCAGATAGCAGTATGATTGACGGCGGGTACGGAATTGCTTTTCCGTTAACCCACTCTTTCGCGTCCTCCTGCGTGTATGTCCACGCAGGGTGCTCGTTTAGGTACTTCTCGAAAGCCCCGATGCCTCCGAAAACCGTGTTCACAATAGATTCAGACCGTACGGATAGTAGGAGATGCAGCACCATCTTGAACACCTCCTGTTCATGGTGGGGGGGGAGATTCTGATGATCCGGCGACCCCGCAGTTGGGGTCTCCCTCATGGCGTTGCTAAAATAGCAGCGCCACAAAGCTATAAATCTTCTTGATCGGAGTCAAGCCCAGTGATCTGATCTGTTCACGCGTATCTTAACGGATGTCGAGCGACGGAAAATCAGGAATTATCTGAAGGCAGACGGAAAGCGCGACTCAATGATACGAAGCCTCGTCTCACGTGCACGGAGCTGCAAGCCGCAAATCCACGCCGACATGGAACTCCTCGAAGAACTGCTCGTGCGATACGAGAAGAGCAAAGGCGGCTCGGCTTGAGACGCTCATTCACTCTGACACGATCTCCTCTACGTGGATTCTATCATCAGAGTCGATGGTCACGCGGAAGTGCGTGTCTGCCGCCTCGAGCAATTCTGGGTGATGGTTGACTATTATCGGCTGGGGGACGCGCCTCGCCCTTTCGAAACGAACGACGGCGGACGACGATTGAAATTGCGATCCTCGCGCCAAGTGTACCACACACAAAACGACTTTCCCGCTAGGGGTTCAAATTCGGATGCCCGCACCATGAGACCCGACGACGACGAAAAACGCCTCTCCCATGAGGGTTCAAATTTGACTGCCCGCACCAAGAGACCCGACGACGAAAATACGCCCCTCCTATTCCTCTCCTGCTCCTGAGGGTTCAAATTCAGTCGCCTATTCAATTCGAAAAAGCAAGGATGAACTTAGAAGCAGTGGCACGTAGCAGACACGCCTGAACAGCTCACGTTTCCATATCGTGAAACATTACAGTCCAGCGCGGCGCTAAAGCACCGCAAGGACAATGTCACGACACAATTGGCTGAAGTCGCTGTCCTTTGTGGAGTTCATTGTTTCGAAAACACAATAATAGACTCCTGCGACATAGTCTCTCCCTTGTGGTTACTGATGTTCTCCGGGGCGTTTGCCCATGGTAGTGTCTTGGTCGGAATGCTTCTCACGAAGGTGTCTTCGTGTCTGAACCCACCGAGACCTTCCACAAGCTCCACCAAGATCTCAGCGGTTGGCAGCTGAGTTCGTGAAACCGTGCGGTCTCCAACAACTACACACATAGTGCCACCTCTCTTCAGGCTCTTTTCGACTCCAATTAGAGACATTGCGATATCCGCGAAAAACTGCAATACTCTCGCCTTTCGTCGCGATCCAACTTCTTCCAACACAGCCAATGTTTCTGAAAGCGTCGGTGATAAGCTCTGTTCCCGTGAGTTTGATGATAGTCGTCCTCCCAAACTGAATTGGTCGAGTCGCATCGCAAGGTGCCCCGAGAGTCCAATCCACAGTGACGAGAACTTGGAGAATTGACCATAAGCGACCGTCGTAATACTGTCACCATACGGAGGAGACGTCAATACCATGTCTGCACAACCTGTTCTTAGAGGCAGACTTCTTGCGTCGCCAAGGAATGTAGTCGTCGAAATGTTTTCTCGCGGAAGCATTCTGCAATATTCACTTACCATTTTGGCATTTTCCAAGACAGTGCGCGAGAATATCGCGTAAACGTCCGGGCGATAAGCGCGAAGTTCCTCACTCGGAAGTCTCCATGGCTTGAACTCTCCCTTGCGAATGTTCGAGACGTAGCGTACAGTAACGGACAGACAAATCTGAAAGAAGCATCTGAGATCCGGTTCGCCGATCGACATGATGATCCCTCGCAGTTTCGCTAAATGGTCCTGTACCTTTTTCTTGAACCAGTAATCCACGTTGTCGAAATACACTTTCGATAGGTGCGGATCACTGTCAGCTTGTAGACGGCGCAGTATTGCATTTATCGCGTGGGAGAGTCGATCATCGCCAATTGGGGTCGTCTTGCACCTAGCCACAAGGACTGCCAGTGGATTAATGTCCACTCCGATACTATTGCGGCCATTTAGGGCAGCTTCCACAAGAACCGTTCCACTCCCACAAAACGGGTCGAGAATTAGGTCCTTCTTTCTGGAGTACCCACAAACGAGCCGCTGCGCAAGGGCCGGAGGCATTTTGGCTGGATATGGATGGATAGTATGTGTTGCATAATCAGTGGAACTGCGCGCAAAATCCCAGTCCGTGTCAGTGGATTCGAATGTGAGGCTCAGATATTGCTACCCCAAAATCGATCCTTGCAAAAGCTGCGCGGCGCGCTCCCACAGAATATCGTACTTCTTATGAAATGAATCCCACGGCTTGATCAATTCTAGATCAACCAAGCATTGAACAAGAGCATCAACACTCCATATCCCTGTAGTTGTGCGTTTTTCTTCCAGAGAATCCCTGAGGGCCTCGTGAAGCATCTTCTTCCGGTAATTTCCCCCTTTACTCAGAGAATCCAGTTGCGCCAAGACCAATGTCCATCCTCCCTTTCGAAGCAAGAGCTCGCCGAGAGCGCGATAGAACTCCTCATGACCACGCAATTTCCAACGACTAAGTAGCCGCCTCGCGTAGATCGTAGGGTCACCTTCTGTGTCTACAAGCTCAAGTCTTCTCAATGTTCGGAATACACTTTTAGCGTATCTTGAAGCGCCCGCGTCAAGATTCTGTCGGCCCAGAATCTTGGCCAGCTTTACGGTCAGCAAAGCAATGAGTTGGTCCTTCGTTTGATAGAGAACTTTGGTTGCGTAGGCATTCGTGTTCTGGTTCAAATATGACAGCAGTTTTCCGAAGTCGTTGAGTAAGAGGTCACCTGAGTAAGCGATGATATCAACATCTCCACTCCGTAGAATGACTAGCTCGCTACCTTGCTCTTCGAAGGTCGCAGCACGACCTGCAAATCTGATCGCTATTGGAATTACTTCTAGAGCTTCGGCATTGCTGTTAGAGTTTTCCGTCATCGAAAATCGCCCTTAGACCTCGACGAACCCAGATTGAGTTAGCTTACTGATGACTTCGTACTTGCTGATCTGACAATTCTTATACTTTGAGAGCAGACGCTTGAGATCGCCATAGCGTATTAGTGTAAGCGGATCGTGGACATGAGCAAGTTCGTCGAAGACTCCGGGCTCTATCCTGTCAGCTTTTGTCACGATCAATAACCGTTGAAAATTGTGAACATGTTTCAATCCGTGGAATTTCCCGATGTCACTGCGGTACTTGACCAAGTTATAAGACGACTCGGTTGTAGCTTCGACGTCGAGCTTGCCTGGTTGATCGGGATGATATGCCACAAGATCTGGGTTTCTTGGTCCACTATATCTTTGGACCTCATACCCAAGAGATCGTAAAGTCTCACCTGTAATCTCTTCGAAATAGCTCTCAGGTGTGAGGATTATCAGTTTAGGCAAAAGCTGAGTTGTCTTGTCGCCATTCCTAGTGACCGTGATCGATCCTATTCGCAGTTCAGTTCGTTTCGAAGGTCGTTCCGGCGGAACTTCCATATCTACATTAATTATCGAGAAACCAACTTCGTTCCTCTTGATTTCCCGTTGCACAGATGGGAGAGCAAGGCTATCACTGAAATCAACAGTCACTCCGATGTTCTTCCAATCTTCTCTCGGATGTTCAACTTGTATGTTCAGTCTAATCTTCTTGCCACGAACTCCCTTTATGACTCGCTCAGGGATCTCTACTGAGATCGGCAACGAGTGAAATCACTCGCTAATCTTTGCTCTCCGAAGCCACCGATCGGTGTTATTGCGGTCAATGAGCTTTCCCTCATCATCTGCTTCGCGCAATAGTATACGAGCGGTCCTAATTGCAAAGCGTGGGACACCCTGAGATACTTCGTACACATCGTTCGCGGATTTCTCGTCAAACGGGTAAAGTGGATGAGTCGGTTTGAATCCAGGTGAATGCGCTTTTGACAGAAATTCTGAAATCAAGTGCGTTACTTCTTGGGGCCTCAGCGCTTTCAGTTCGATCTCGTTCTCGGGAGGAATTCGATCAAGAAAGGCTCGGAGGTCTCCACGAGTTCCCTTCATCTTCCCTTCTCCAGCCTCCTCTTTGATTTTATTCCAAGTCTCTGGAGCGCAACCAAGAAACATTATCGCAGGAACTGCGTCGTCTGGAGTCTCACTCATCAGGCGTCCTATGCTGTCGTACCACTGTCTAACCCAAGTCAGAATTCTTGTGAATGACTTCCCCTGCGCGTACGCTGCTTCAAGCTCATCAAGTAACAGAACGAAGCCGTCGTACCCGACACATCTTAGCGTCCGTAATAGATCAAATAAATTCCGATGAGCTTCATTCTCCCCTGAGATACGGGAGCTTATCCCAAGTGAATCCAGTTTCTTCTGAGGGATCTTCTCTCCGCGCATCCAGCCCCAAGCGGTTGCACGATTATCTTCCTTGCCAAGATTGATAAACGCTGCCCTGAAGTCATTCTCTTTTAGTTTTGCGAGTACCTGTTCAGGGGGTTTTCCTATGACATCCAGTTGACTTCGAAGATATGAGAACCCGCTTTCACCGATGTCGTCTATCACGCTCGTATAGATGTAGTGAGCGTATTTTGATGGAAAGCCTTCGCGCGTTGCTGTTGCCATTGCTGTCTGGATCTTGCGTGCTTTGTCGAAAAACTTGAACTGTCCCTTCAACTCCTGTCTGAGTTGATAGAACGCAAAAGTCTTCCCCATGCCATAGGGACCTAAGACAGCGACGATAGCAGGCATCTTGTTTTCGACTGCATCCTCTACGATTGTCGCGACTTTCTTGAATTCCTCGATCCTACCAACCATTTCGTGATCGTGTCGATTTTCACGAAATGGGTTGGCGCGGAGGTGGTGTTTCTCAGGCATAACAAAACCTAGTAATAATGCATAGGCTTGGGATATAACGAGCGCGGATCGAGTTGGGAATTCCCGTTCTCTATAGTCATGACCTTGTTGACTTGATCCCGCTTGTGCTGGACTCGATCCTGCAAGTCCCGTCTGGGGACAGGGTGCAGATAAGAAACGCGCTCAAGTCAAGGATACTGGATTCTGACCAATTCTTCCGAAAAGAAGGTCATAGGATTTATACTCGAAAGGGAAAGTTGCTGCCGACAGCGGAAGACGTCAAACAGCATCTCGAGAAGACATGGCTGGATTGCTACTCGCTGCCAGCTTGCGAAAGATTTGGATTAATCGTGAGAAATGACAAGTATCGACTGACAGCTCTGGGCCTCAAGCTGGCGGACGCAAAACGGGAAGATCACACTAATTTCAAGGACGCACTAGCTCAAGTTCTCATTGATCAGGATCAAAAGAACTGGAAGATCTTGTCCACCTTGCGTTCTTTTCCAGATGGAGCTGCCGTGACTGATTTGGTCAAGAAGTTAGATTTCGAGAAAGAGACCAGCGCGGGCGACTATCTTCGACTGTTCACGGAGTTAGACTTGGTGCGCGTTGTGAGCGGGCTTTACCGACTTAACGATGAGCGCTACCAGAACCTGGTTCGTGATGTCACCTATCGGTCGTATGAAGAAGTCAGTGATGATGAATTCATGTCAGTGCTTCACGCCAAATATCAAGAATTGAGAAGGAAACTGAAAACACCATATGTTCCTATTGAGGATCTCCGAACACCTGTATCCATAGCATTGCGCTGGCATGAGGAATACTTCACGAGCCGACTCGAAGAAATCCCCCTCATAGTGGCCAATAAACAACTGTTGTTTTCCCCAAGAGCTCTCGCGAGGAAGGGGGGAATAACCCGCAACAGAAAATACTACAATTATCTTACCATATATGATTTAGGTGACTCTGTAGCCTGAAGGGACAGATGTTGAATCCGGAGTCGGACGACATTCGCCAGTTCGTCACGGACTATGCAAAAGTCAGACATAGGTATGATTCTTTTGCGAAGTCAGTCGCCCAGACAATTGAAACGGCACTAAGGACTAGGGATCTTAAAGTCAATTCGGTGACGAGTCGAGCAAAAGGGCTCGAGAATCTTCGGATCAAGTTGACTCGCGACCAATATTCGGAACTCGATTACTTGCAACTTCAAGAGGAAATAACGGATTTGGCGGGAGTACGGGTGATCACTTTCTTTCCAAGAGATGTGGACGATGTGGCCAAAATCGTTGAAGAAACCTTTGAGGTTGACAAGGAAAATAGTGTCGACAAAAGGATGAGTGCTGACCCAGACAGGTTTGGATATGCATCCGTGCATTACGTGGTCAGTCTCGACCCCCGTAGGCAGAGTATGGAGTATGCTCAATTCCAGAATCTGAAATGCGAAATACAGATTCGAACGATTCTGCAGCACTCCTGGGCGGAAATTGAACATGACCTGGGATACAAAACGACGATTGTGATTCCATCTACGATAAGGCGACGGTTTAGCGCGTTGAGCGCCTTGCTTGAGGTCGCGGATCGAGAGTTCCAGACCATTCGAGAGGAAGAGGAATCTCTTCGGAAATCCGTACAACACGATGTTAAGAGCAAGCGACTTGATATTCCGATAGATATTGTGTCGCTAACGGAATATCTTCGTGACAAGGAATTGTTCGGAGCTAAGCTTCCAGGAATACCGGAAGACGCGTTATCGTCTCTGATCGAAGATATGCATGAATTGGGGATCAATGACTTGCAGACTCTCGACAACCTTCTGCAGGGATACCAAGATGACGTTCCCAGTGTGCTCAGTAAACTAAAGGCTCGTTCCAAAATACGAGGGTCTCTCCATGCAGCGGGTGTCTTACGAATTGTGCTCGCACTGTCAGACACGACAGGATATGCGCATGTCATGAGGAGGAAGGCAGCAGCAAGCAGATACGAGAAGGTTCTGACTGAGACTCTGATTGCTATAGTGAGTGAAATGCATCATGGTACGAACGAAAAGCCTGGAAAAGCATAGAGACCTCATTCGAACATAGGTAAGATCATAGGAACGGTATCTTGGTAACTCGTATCAGCCAAGTATCTTGTGAAAAAGCTCCGGCGCTCTGTGCATTCTCTCTCTTCAATTCCTTGTTCCGTCGTCGGTACACTTCGTGCTGGTATCAAGATTTGAGCCGTCATGGGAGAGAGAGGAGTTGATTTGTGTGCGTGCGCACCACTGGATCCACACACAATTCTCCAGAAGGCTTCTCGGGCTCTATGAGATGATGCCCCATCTTGACCATTCGCACTACTGCTTGAATCCTGCCTGGGCGAGGACCTCGAATTGTCGACCCTTCTCTAGCGGTTCCCTAGCGATATCCGCGACTAGGCTCGCCAAGTCATGGCCTTGCCGCACACGACGCATCTGAGAAGGGTCTCGTCAGCCTCGTTGAGTTTCAGCAACGTCACCGGAGCCGGATGCAAACACGCATCCTGGTTAGCCCTCGGCGACTGATACTCTCTCAATCGTCTCGTTCTTCGCATCATGACCCTGACAGATTCAACTGCGAATATGAACCGGAGAGATGCCCCGCTGAGCAGACTCACTCCCTAGTGAAACAGATGATGAAGGCTTGACAAAGTTCTGAAATCCTGTATCTGTCGGAAAGAGTGAGTGTCGAAAGGGTCTCAGCAGTCAACGAGGAGTTCCACAACTGAGTTCTGGCTTGGTCGGAGCTTTTTAAGCAAACTGACGAGACCTTGAGGGTCTCCTTGGAAATCGATGAGTGATTTCAGGGTTTCAGCGAAGATTGATGAGAGAACGTTCCGCCTTATCGAAGATGTTGCGGCCGAGCGGAAGGTAAGCCGTGCTGAAGCCCTCCGCCTCATACTTATCCGGTACGGTCGCGCCCTGCAGATAGAGGACGCAAAACTACAACCAACCCAAGAACACATCACCATAGTCGGAGCCTCCAGATCTGGGAAAACCTTCCTCACACGCCACTACCTCGCCCCGAAGCTTGAGCAGGGCAAACGGGTCGTCGTCATCGACGCCCACAACGAATACTATCGCGGCTACGAGAACATCCCCCTGACATACGAGGGCACGGTTCCGCGAACAACAAACCAGCTCTTCCAAACCATCCAGCTGCAATCCGTCTGGGACAAGACCACCGACATCATCGAAGATCTCATGAAGCGGGTAGAGTCCTCGAAACGGAAGCGCGTATCCATCCATGTGAACATCGCAAACGCTGAAGCCGACAGAATAATTGTCAGCGCATTCCTAGAACAGATGACGCAGAGAGAAGAACAGTGGAAGCCTCCACTCCTTGTTGTGGTTGAAGAAGCTGCAAAATACGACTGCACACCACTCGTGGCCCGTGGGCGCCATTACGGAATCCAGGCGGTGCTGATCTGTCAGTCCCCGCTCGACGCTGAAACGATGACGAACACGAAAATCATCATGGGAGCAAACACCCCGGAACTCGCTAAGAAAATCGACCCCTCCATTGCCTTCGCTGCCCAGCAGCTACGCCAGGGCGAGTTTCTCTGGGAGCCCGTGAAGGGGCGATGGAGTCGATTCAAATACACGGCTCGAAAGGGAGGGACAGCATAGAACATTGAACGGGTTCCCTCGTATGGGGGTTGTAGTCCTCGCGGTTCCGTGGATGAATGATCAGGAATTCTTGACATCCTCGACGACAGCGACTTTGGTTGCAAGGATGAGGTTCAAAGCCGAACAGATCCAAGTCGTTTCATTCTAATTTCTGAAACCGGCGAGCGCATACTGGTCAGCGTACGCTCTGGCGGACAAGTAGGATTCTGTGACCGCTGGCCCCCACGACAACCAAGGAGGTGATTGTGGGATTGATCGAACCGACAAGGGAGGCGGCTAGTACAAGTCGTTTCCAGTACGACCGAACGGCCTGCGACGATGAAATGAAGATGGAGGTGGAAAAGGATTGAGGGGGAAGTTTTCGACGTACGAGTTCGAGAACCTAGATCAGCTTCTTTCCGTGGCTGAGAGGCTGCCCGTCGCGGAAGCTGTCCCGCTGACGCGGCTTGACGGAGCGCGCAGGTGGAGCAACAACCGGGACTATAGGGTCATCTGCACCGTCGACCATATCTGGCAGGTGGCCGGCAAAAACTATCGAACAATCCAACATGGCGACCTAGTCAGAGCCGTCGTCTCGCAGCTAGCGGAACTCGGCTTAGACGACACCCGCGGCCGTGTGGACACTTGGAACATGGAGGGACGGATTTGGATAACCGCTCTCTCGCCACAAGAGTTCCAGCCTATACGTGGAGACATCTACCGGGATGGCGTGCTCTTCGGAAACTCCATCGACGGTAGCAGCGCAGTCACGGCCGCCTATTACGCGTGGCGCCAAGTCTGCAAGAACGGGCTCCACGCTTGGACTCGCGAACTGGCCGCCCGAAAAATCCATACAGGAACTAGCAGTATTCGCAACTGGTTACGACTGGCAATTCGACGCATCCGCGAGCAACGACCGCAGTTCGAGCAGCTAATTCAGCGAGCGGCAGAAACACGGATTGAAGAAGACGTGAAAGGAGTGTTGAGGCGGCTGAACATCGGGCCGAAGGTCTCCCACAAGATCGTCGGAAGACTGGAGCGCACAAGCAACCTCACTAGGTACGACCTAGCAAACGCCCTCACGAGTTACGCGACGCATGAGCTGGGAACCAAGCCACTTACGAGGGAGAAATACGAGGACGCCGCGAGGAGGGTCATGGTCGCGCCGACCATGCCCTCATCAGTCGAAGCGAAACCGTGAGGTGAAAACGGAATGGGCGATATGGAGCACGGATGTCAGAACAACCACGGGAACCTCCGGAAGAACGAACGGTGCCCACGAGTCGAGAAACCGTTTCACACATTCATGCTCTTATCGCCTTGGCCTCTCACAGTCTGCTCGCCGTGTCGCAACTCTGAAATCCGAAACCAAATCAGAAGGGGGTGAGAACGATTGGCAGAACTGAATCTCTACTTCAGCCTTCACGGGCTACCGACCGACATCCTGTCGCCAATGTTGAAGGGACTAATGGCGAAGGCCACCGTGCTTGTGCTTGAGAGCGGCATCCGCAGGCAGAGCCACGAGCTGCTGGAACGACGGTTGAACGAGGTGCTTCGCGGCGAAAAGAAGCCTGCCGATGTCGCACAGTACCTCCCCCCAAATGACCCTTCGACGGCAATCCGCGTAGCATTCATGGAAGTCACATACCGCCACCCCTCGCTGAGACGCATCGTCTTTGAGAATTCTCCACTGACAAAAGGCGACCTCAACAAGGACAAAGCTCTCTCCGAGCAGAGCGTGGATCGGTGGCAGCCGAACGCGACGGAGCTGCTGCGGGGCATCCTCGCCGAACAGGCCGCCCTAGTTCTCCACACAAGGGACAAGGCCCTAGCCGTCCAGCTCAAGAACCTCGCCAAGCAGGAGCCGCTCGCTAGGATCGTGGTCCAGATGGGATACGGCCACTACCTCTCACTGCCGAAATGCGTCAACGCGGCGGGATTGCAGGCGAAGACCCATGTCTGGACGACTTCTGGACGACCGCCCCCCATTCAGCTGGAACTGAAAGCAAAGTTGGCCGCCGGAGAGGCCGTGAGCACTGACGACCTCGAAGACGCGCTCGTCGAGCGTGAGAGCAACGGAGACCCCGAGCACTAATTCATATCCGTGGAAGCGATCGAATGAAAAGGCAAGAGGAGGCAGGAGGGCAAAAGGACTAGCCGGATTGGCTAGATGCAAATGCCGTCCCCTTTTCGGTGCTTTAAAGGACAATGCAGATGATTGTTGGGCCGGCGAGAGCTGAAAGCTCGGAAACACTCATCGCTCCCTCCTGCCGGCCTAGGGAGCGGATTTTTCTCATGGAAATGAACTACTACGCACAAGGCTTGATCCTCAACCTCCTCGCGGACCCTGCGCCCCGCCCTGAGGCGTGAACGAACGGTGTTTCGAGATCAGGGACGAATTCAAGGATCGAGGTCGTTTTGCTGGCCTCCAGTGGAATCTTGACGATCAGCTCAACTCAGCTTCGACGCGTCTTCGGGAAGACTCGTTTTTCACCTCTTAGCAGTCTTTCTTAGCCTTCCAACCCTTTCAGGTCACGTAGGTCTCGTTCTCGAACGGTTTTTAAAAACAAGGGCGCTTACTGGACGGCTGCGTAGACCGAGCGGGATCAAGGACACTAAGAATTCAGTGATCGCCTGATCGTTCTTGACATTCTCGATCAGGTGAGTTTATAGCTCAAGGTTTGACCCAGCCGTACGACTTGCCAGGCTGTCCGATCTGGCGTCTGGAGCGACTGATTTTGATGTGAATTCGGATGAATTCATGTGAATTTGAGGCGTTGTGATATTGATGTCGCTTCTTGATTGTCCTTCGGGAACGGTTTTTCCAGATCTCGGGATTGTGAGATGCTCTTCAGCTGGAGCCACGCAAGCGTCCGAACGGTCTTCGGTCTCGCGGCGATGCTCTGAATGACTGTTCTGAACGTGGCGATGCCGCGCTGCCAGACAACTTCGCCACCTATGCTGCAGGGGACGATGATGTCAATTCGATTCGGGCAGGCATGAATCTTCAGTGCTAGTGGAAGGTAGCGCCCTTTGCCTATCTTCCAGCCTGTCCAGGGGATGAACGAGGCGGATTTGAGAGGGGGAGCAGGACAGTCTGGTTCCCAGCAGAAACAAGTGAAATGCCATAGTCCAGAGGCAGGGGATCTCCTGAGAAACTCGTATGCTTCTCCACCGCAACGGGTGCAGGGGAACTTGCGTGCATAAACAATGGTCCTTTTTGATGGCCAAGGACTGTTGTTCTTGTCCTCCGCGCTCCAGCGATCTAGGAACTCTATTTGACGTTCTGTGAGTGGACGCACTTTCAGCTCTAACATGTTCTTACCTCCCGCGTCTTCTCTTCTTGAGCGATTCTTCGCTGTTCTTCTCTGTGGAGCTTTCTCGTACCTGGTTGCCCCAGAATGTCCATCCCGGTCTCGGCTCTTTCGGACGAGCGAAGAGTTCAATCTTTTCGAAGCGAGGGTACATTTGTTCGATGAGTTCGTAGACTTTTTCGGGTTTCTCGCTGTGGCCAGCTCTTGGTGCCTGTATGATTGATGGTGGCCGATTTCTCTCAGCGGGGACGGGTGGGCTGCCCTTGGTCGCGAGTAGCAGAACTTCGTGTTGGGCACGGAAGTAGTAGCCCATCCCAATCTTGTTCTTGGCCCAGATTGCGTGTGTTCGATAGCGGAACCCCCAGGAGTTCAGCAGCGATGCAGCTTCGAGCAGCATGCAGGCAGGCGCCCAGAGAAAGAGCACGCAGTCCGGGCCAGCGATGTCGGGCACTGGAAGACTCTTCAGCTCCTCGTGTGTCATGGTGTGGTAGTGGTTCTCTACTGCTCTGCGTTGTGATTCCGTGAATTCGAATTGGTATGGTGGGTCTGCGTAGATGACGGCGAACTTCTTCTTGGGGAATGGGGGAGTGTTCGCTTTGAGTTCGTCTCGTCTTATTCGTCGGTAGACTTTGTGGATGCTCGTAGTTGCGTCTGGGTTGAGTAGCTGAGCCTTCTCCGTCTCAGTCGCTTTCTGGATTATCAATTTCACTTTCGCGATGGTGTCGTGGCTGACGCCTGCTCGTTTGGCGACTTCATCTCTTGTTTCGCGCGATTTTGATAGACATCCCGCAGAATTCAGCGGGCGCTTCAGCTTGCGACCGAGGGCCTGACGTTCTCTCGCCTGTTCCGCTAGGAGCGGTTCAAGTTCAAGGGCCAATAGGCTTCGCGCGTATTGTGTTACGTTTCGTCTGGCGAGCTGGTTGTCGATCATCCAGATTTTGGCTGCGTTCTTGTTGGGGAAGTCCTTCTCAAGCACGTCGAAGGGTATCCTGTGCTTCTGGCAGATTTCGTATCTGTGATAGCCGTCAAGGATTATGTTTCTGCCTTTCCATGCGACAATTGACTCGCGACAACCCTGCTCGAGCAGATTCCGTCGTAGGGATTCAAACTCCTCTGAAGTGAGCGGTGGTATCAGTGTGCGCAACTCTGGGTCCACGCACAGTTTATGCACAGACCCCGTTGCGTCGCCGACCGCTGCGGTTGGCTTGGTCTTTCTGTGTCGAAGACTCGCAGGTCTTCTCTGCAATTCCATCACGTTCGGGCAATGGTGGAAATTCTGAGAGAGTCTGCAGTGGAGAATTCACAGCGTCCTCGCCGTCAATTGACGGATGGGGTTGCGTGATGAGACGGGAGGTGGTGTGCGTTGCCGTGTGTTGTGATTCAGTCGCAGAATGACTGTGAGGTGCTTGAGAGCCGTTCCAGCTCGAGTGCTTGATTCAATCTTCTGCTTTATTGTTGGTAGAAGGTTGATGTCGACCTCTATGCCTACGCTGTTGCGTTCAACTTCGAGGGCCGCCTTCATCGTGGTGCCGCTTCCCGTGAAGCAGTCAAGCACGGTGTCACCCACGTATGAGTAGAGTCTGATTAGGCGGTCTGCGAGTTCAAATGGGAAGGCCGCGATGCCTTTTTCAAGTTTGGAGTTTGGGAGGACGTTCGTTATCTCCCAGAGGTTCAGGTGCCATTTCCCGTTTTTCGCGAGATATGCGGTTAGTTGTGATTTTCGTCGTATGTCTTCAGGCACGGACTTGTAGTCGAACATTCCTTTCTGGAAGACTAGTATGCTTTCTAGCAGGTTGTCGGGATAGTAATAGAGCGGATAGGGGTTTTGTACGAGGACGCCGCTTCTTCGGCTCCTAACAGCGAACCCGTCGGGCTTCTTCCAGATTATTCGGTCGCGGTATCTGAAGCCAGCTGCTTGGTAGATTCTTGTCGCATCTGCAACGATTGGATACTTGACACCATCGACGAGCATGTCGTCGATGACTAGGACGACAATTCTGCCTTTGGCCACGACTCGCCAAAGTTCCTTGGCAACATCTCGGAGAAGGCCCAAGTATGCTTCGTAGGTGGTGAACATGTTCGGGTAGTCGTGCGGCGCCGAAAAGTACGGCGGGCTGTGAATAACGAGTTGGACGCTGTTGTCAGCGATTTCGCTCATGTCTCGGCAATCGCCGATTATGAGTGTATGCGACGTGCCATGGCTGCAGAGAGGTGCGGAGGAGTGTGCGCCTTTCTGGGACATTGTCCTACTTCCTCCTCCGAAACAGCTTGAGTCCCTCGATCTCCGTCACGTAGTCAAATCCCGCTTCGACCAGGTCTTTGGCGTCCTGCACTGTGCCTGCAACTTTGCAGATGAACTCGTCATTGTCGAAGTTGACGAGGTGCGTGTACACGAGGGTGTTTCGGATGCTCTTGTGGCCGAGAACGCGCATGACGTGGAGTATGTCTTTGGTTCGGTGGTACTCCATCGTGCCTTTGAAGTGTCGGAGAGTCTTGAAGGTGATCGAGTTGATTCTCGGGTTCCCGAGGGCTGCGGCTGCTCTTTCTCTCTGTTCGGTGAAGGTGCTGCGAAAGTCCTCGAGGCTCTTGGTGGGGTTGCGTCGTTGGTTTCGGAAGAGCGACGGCGAGTTTCGTTGAAGCCCGTTCAACATCTGGATGAGCTTGCTCGAGATTCCCGGGTTCCTAGGATTGCTACCCTTCTCCGGATCGTTCAAGATTATCCGCGCTTGTCCGAAGTCTACGTCCGTCCAGTGCAGGCGCCAAGCTTCGCCGGGGCGAAAACCCGTCTCCTTCAACAGCTCAAGGAAAGCCGCGGTCTTGCCTCCGCGCTTGGACATTCGGCTGATGTTATCGATTAGCTGGTCAACCTCAGTCTCCGTTGGAACGAACGGAAGCTTTTCCGTCCGCCGATAATCTGGCCGAACCCACTGTATTCTTTTGAAGGCATAGAAGCCCTGCAGGTCATCGACTCGCTTGCACTTCGTATTCTCGTTCCAAGTGGTAGTAGTGGCAACGAATGCCTTCACCGCTTCGGGATTGAAAATGTCGACGTTTTTGGCGATGGTTCGTAGGCAGCGGTATCGGCTTTCGATTGTTGACTCTTTTCGACCGTTGTTGTGCATCCATTCCCTGTAGGCGTCGATGGCGGCGCAGCCGGCGACTAGTTTCGGGTCGATTCCAGTTCGAAGGCGTGGCTGGCCGATTGTGATCGTGGGTGTGTCTTGGACAGTGATCTTGGTCATCGGTTTTGCTTCCTGTCTCGGCGCGTTCTATGGGGTAGGAGCAGGGGCGTTCGGTCCCGGGGTTGTTTGAGCTGGGTTGTTGGGCGACGCTTGCTTCTTGTGGGATTTGCCGTGGTTCGCTCCGTTGCAAACGCAACGGCACTTGTTTCCGAAGGCGTTCCAGCATCTGCGGTCACAACGTCGCCTGGACTTGGAAGGGTTTTGCGAGCTGCTTCCGCCAACAGTCGAGGCGGGTTCAGGAGAAATCATTCGCTCTCACCACCCGGATCGTGCATGATGAGAGAATCCCCGAGAAGGCGGTTCAGGCCTCTCGGGCGGTAGGAGATCAAATAAGAACTGCGCCCCAGACGTGGGCGCAGCGCGCTTACCATAACATGAGACTCTGCTTCCGAAGCAGTGTCCAATCGTTTCCATGCAGAAAACCTCCGTCGGTTCGATACTAAAAATCAAAAAACGGTTGGGGATTCAAATTCGGTCATCACTACAGGGCTGCGTAGCTCCTTTCATGGAGCCAACTTCTCCAAGAGAGACTGCAATACATCCATGACTCAGGTTGTTCAAGCTGTTTCGTGAACCTCTAAGCCGTACTTTGCGGCTCTTGCCAACGCTGACTCGGTAGCGAAGTCGTAGTGTTCCATGAGCCAGTCCAACGCCTGTTCCTTTGTGGCTGCTTCGATACTATTTCGTTCGCCCTGCCATCTGGTCCAGTGGTAGAGATAATATGCGATTCTTCCGTTATTCGTCACATGGACCATGAGGTCCGTTCCTCGCGTGTCGGACCACTTGTCGGTTTCAACTCCATCCCCGACTTCGAGTATTGTTTCATCCGTTCCTGTGTTCACGATAGCCTTCTTGCCGTCCACGTCTATGACTGCTTGCATGCCTTTCACCTCACTATGCTGCCTTTCTCGGTTAGGGGAATTTGATTCAGGGAAAATCTGCGCACTAGCAGTGTGCGCAGGACGATCATGTCCATAAAACACACCTCCTCCAAGGTCTTGGACACAAAAAACGGTAGGAATTCAAATTGGGTAGTCGCTGGGGGGCTGCGTTGTTTCCATTGAGCCCGTCCTGGTTGCCGCGCGTCTTGAAAATGCGACTGTTACATTGTATCCGGGGTTCACCCGGCCGGTGCTCCTTTGCATGATGGTCTTTTGGCCACCTGTTCAGGCACCGTCTGAAAAGAATGGCTCCTTTCCATCCTTCGCGTCTCGGTGACGCTGCATCCCGAATATGTTCAATGTACGACCCTTGCAGGCTCAACCTCCGAGCCCCAAATGGGCGAAAAGGCTAATAAACCCTTTGTGACCTGACAGCAAAGGAAACCATGACAAACGGCCAAAGAGAAGCCGGACAGCTTCTGCGAAGAAGCCCACTACTGTACAAGATCCTCAAAACTATGCTACAATCCAAAGAACCCATCAGCCCAAGAATCCTGAGCCGCCAGCTCAATCGCGCTGAACCCACAATCCACCTAGCACTCAAAGACCTGCTTGAAGCAGGCCTAGTCCAAAAGAGGCTCGCCGACGACAAACGCATTCATTTGTATTCAATTCCCTCTGCCAAAGTTGGGATCGCTCGGTCTGCTATTGCTGAGACAGTGGGAACAAGCGTTCCGCTGGCCATGGAGGAATTGGAACGCCTCATACGGGTAGGGTTGGAGGAGGCGAGTTCGGAGGTCAGAATCGTTGAGAGCGCGCAATGGAGGAATTCGGTGAACAGGGCCCTGCTTCCGACGCCGGACTTGGTCCTGTTTCTGGGAGAGCGCGGTCCAGTGGTTATCGAGTTGATGCTCGGCAAGCATCACTTCGCGCATCGAGCGTACGAGATGGCTGGTCGACTCTTGGCTTTCCGGGATCTGAACGTTGACCTAGTTGCACTATGCGTATTCGGACAGGTCGAAAAGGAGGTCAGGGAATCGTTTTCCAGACTTGTTTGTCCATTATTCTCGGATAGATCGGACCTTTTTGTCCTGTTCGTGAGAGAGGAGCCGCTAATGATTCTTCAAGGCGATGATTCGAAGAAAGTAGTGCGGGAGAAAGTCGTCATGCATCTTCTGAGAGAATTGAACCAGCGGTATCGAGTTAACCCCATGAAAACGTGGCGCGGGGAATAATGGAACTGGAGGAAGATCAACCCGAACGAAATGTTGGAGTTGAACTTCCACAATAACCGCTTGAGTTAGCAGAACGGCAATGTTCAACTGCTTGATGCCCGAGGATGCATCGAAGTGCATTTCAGATTCGTGAGGATTTGGGCCGGTAAGATGTGATCCGACACTCGGGGGACCACACCTTACTGGAATGGCAACGATCTATGGGCCGTAGTACCGGTAAATCTTGTAGGTGTTGTGGTATTTGTCTAGGCCGTCAACGTGGAAAGGGTGTTCCATGACCAAGTGGAACCAACACACGTCCTTATCCTCTATGAGGTCACGAGCTACTGCGGGTTTGCCGCAGCCGTTGGCGCAGCGTTTCACGGTCGCACGGTGGCCCTGTCGCAGGGTGCCAGCTTTGAGCACTCTTTGTGCCATTGAACCCCACCTCCGAACGGGTTTATTCCTCGGTGGAGTTTAGACGGGGAGCAAGATCCGATCCAACTCCGACCTAACGCAAGGCCGGGCCCCTTGGATCTTCACTGTAGTCAAAGGGTCGCCAGAGGCACAGGGGGGTACGCCCCGGTCCTCTTTTCTCTCCTCTAAGGGGCGACAGTTAGGTTACGGCTGCTGGGAAGGGGATTATGCTTCTGTCACGGCCAAACCACAAAACGAGTAACGGCCATCAGTGCCAAGCGTCCATGTACCGAACTGTGTATAGCATAGAAACAGATTGTGTGCTCACGAAGAAGAGATCAGAAGAATCGTCGAACGCAACGAAGGAGTGAAGGTTGGGTGTACTCCTCAGGGTCTCTGGACCCTACGTGCAATCTGAGATACACGCAGAGGCTGACAGCACCATGACGGTGGGCACGCTGGATAGAGCAAAATCCTCCATACAGGACGCAGTCAAGGGGAAGTTCACCGGTATCCAGAGAGTCGTCGTCTCGGCGAAGACCTGGCAGGGGTGAGTCGTCTCAATGGATCGGGAAAGAACTCGCTCAATCTCTGAGATCAAACAATCGAGGCCTTGGCATTCGCTCCCAGGCCCAGATGTGATCTCTACACTCGGCTCAAATGCGACTGGTTTGGAGGAAGAAGAAGCCAACCTTAGACTTCAGCGATTTGGATACAACGAACTTGAGCGAGAGAAGAAGCCCTCACCTATTGGGATCTTCCTTCGCCAATTCAAGAACGTTCTAGTAATCATCCTCTTGGCGGCCGCGCTCATCTCGCTTGCGCTCGGTGAGACCGTCGACGCGGTGGTCATTCTCGGAATCGTCGTCGCTGTGTCGTTGCTCGGTTTCTTCCAGGAATATCGCGCGGAGAGGGCGCTTGAAGCTCTCAGGAAGATGGCGGCGCTCACCGCTACCGTGATCCGCGGAAGCTCGGAAAAGGAGATCCCCGCGCGCGAGCTTGTGCCAGGAGACATCGTGGTACTTTCAGTCGGGGACAAGATACCTGCCGACCTGCGCCTGATTGAGGCCGTCAATCTGAGGGTTGACGAATCGGCCCTGACCGGTGAGTCGGTTCCTTCTGAGAAGGGAATTGACCCAGTTTCTCAGGATGCACCGTTGGCTGAGAGGCTTGGTGTCGTATATGCGGGTACAATTGTGTCGTACGGGAGGGGCAAAGGTGTCATCTTCTCGACTGGCCAACGGACGGAGTTCGGCAAGATTGCTTCCATGATGCGGGCTGCCCCGAAAGTAAGAACTCCGTTAGAATTGCGCATTGAGAGAGTGGGCCGTCTTCTTGGAATCGCCATGGTCTCTGTGGCGGTTCTGGTTTTGCTACTCGGTTTGGCTAGAGGATCTCCACTTCTGGAGATGTTCTTGTGGGCTGTCAGTCTGGCCGTTGCAGCCGTTCCCGAAGCGTTGCCTGCCGTCGTGACAGGTGGACTAGCAATAGGCGTCAGGCGGATGGCCAAGAGGAACGCGATCGTGCGACGCTTGCCCGCAGTGGAGACACTCGGATCAACCACGGTGATCTGCTCGGACAAGACTGGGACAATGACGAAGGGCGAGATGACTGTTCGCAGAGTGTTCGTAGGCGAAGACTCGTACGAGGTCACTGGCGCAGGATATGAGCCAAGAGGCGAGATACTCAAAGACGGAACGCCTGTACTGAATGATGATCTGGCACTCATAGCCAAAGTCGCCGTCCTCTGCAACGATGCTTCCATTACCTCCGCAAGCCCGCCGAGGATCGTGGGCGACCCGACCGAAGTTGCCATGTTGGTCGTCGCTGAGAAGACCAGTGAAAGAGTAGAGAAGCTGAGGAGCACTCACCCGAGAATCTTCGAAGTACCATTCACTTCTGAACGGAAACGCATGACAACAGTCCACAACACACCTGATGGCCAGCTGCTATACTGCATGAAGGGAGCACTTGAGACTGTTCTATCGGGATGCGAATTCGCGTATTTTCAAGGCATGCCCGTAACCATAGATGAGAATGCGAAACGCCGCATTCATGGCATAGGCGAGCAGATGGCAAAGAACGCGCTACGTGTTCTAGCCTTCGCCTACAAGACGACCCCGACAGGGTTGCAGGTTCTCAAAGACAGCAGTTCCGAGAAGGGGCTCATCTTCCTAGGGCTGATGGGAATGATGGACCCGCCGAGAGAAGAGGTCAGGGAAGCTGTCCAGAAATGCCATCAAGCAGGCATCAAAGTCGTGATGATAACCGGTGACCACAAGGAAACGGCACAGGCGGTGGCCCATGAACTCGGCATACCCAGTCCAGGATCAAAGGCTCTCACAGGCGCTGAGCTCGACTCACTGGGGCAAGAGGAGTTCGATCGCGTAGTTGAAGATGTGGCCGTCTACGCCAGGGTCTCGCCAGAACACAAGCTACGGATAGTCAGGACGCTCAAGGGAAGGGGACATATTGTCACGATGACGGGCGACGGCGTCAACGATGCGCCAGCTCTAAAGAATGCAGACATCGGTGTGGCAATGGGCATCAGCGGAACCGATGTCACCAAAGAAGCAGCGGATCTGGTGCTTGCAGACGACAACTTCGCATCCATCGTTGCCGCTGTGGAAGAAGGAAGAGCCATCTTCGACAACATCAGAAAGTACCTAACGTTCCTGTTGTCGGCGAACATCGGCGAGCTTCTGATAATGCTCGTTGCAGGATTGTTTGGGTACCCACTGCCGCTTGTGCCAGTTCAGATCCTGTACGTGAACCTTGCCACCGACGGCCTGCCCGCGCTTGCCCTTGGCATAGATCCCCCCATGCAGGATCTAATGCGTAGGCGTCCAAGAGATCCCAAGCTCAGCATATTCGCAGATCTGAAGAGCTGGATTGTAGGCATCGCGCTACTGCTCAGCGTAGCGATGACGGGCCTGTTTGTCTACGGCCTAGCGTCCAGAAGTCTTGCAGAGGCCAGATCGCTCGTCTTCGCATCGATTATCGTGTTCGAGTTGGCCCTCGCGTTCAGCTGCAGGTCACAAAACCAAACGATCTTCCGTCTTGGCGTCACGAGCAACAAGTACCTCGTGGCCGCTGTGCTGTCCCAACTGGCGTTGCTGCTCCTGATCTTCTACATGCCAAGCATTGCTCCTCTCTTCGAGGTTTCGGAGATAGATCTCGGAGACTGGTTACTGGTAGTAGTGGCCGGAATGTCCGGATTCGTTTTCGCCGAAACAGCCAAAGCAATTGGCGGCAGGTTCCGAAAATAGCCGGCTAATGAACCATCAAGCGACCCACACAAATCTCGCCTTCCATGACGGTTCAAATTCCCATGCCCCACTAGCCTATACTTGGTTGTGTATGTGGTGGGCAGCTGGTGGGGCTCGTGCGAGGTATTGGAGGCAGAAGACGCGACACCAATTCTGGAGCGAGGAACCTAGCCTGCCCCGAATATTGCGGTGGCGACATAGTTCACGATTGTCATGAATAGGAATCCTATCATGAAACAGGTCGTAGCTGCTCTCTCGTAGCCGTGGCTGTGGCTCTCTGGCACCATCTCGTCGAAGATAACATAGAGCATCGCTCCTGCACCGAAAGCCAGAGCGTAAGGAAGTAACCCATTAAACAGCCCCACTAGAACTAGTGCCGCGACTGCGCAGAACGGTTCCACCACCCCGGATAGGACTCCCGCAGTGAAGCTGTTGCGCGTCGAAAAGCCCTGACTTCTGAGAGGAACGGAGACAAGGAAGCCTTCAGGTATGTTCTGCAACGCTATCCCAAGCGCCACAGTGCTGCCGAAGACTGTGACACCTCCTGAGTAGGCTGTCCCTGTTGCGAATCCCTCGGGGAAATTGTGGATGACGATCGCGGTCACCATCATGAGGGTCGTCCTCATTCCTGTCGTGAGCGGCTTGTTGGGTATCATCATTGCATGAATGTGCGGGAGATACTTGTCCGCGATGAAGAGCGCTGTGGCTCCAAGTGCGATTCCAACTATTACTTGGATGAAGTTCTCTTTGTTTGGTCCCAATGCCTCTGGTATGAGGCTGAGAACCGTAACAGATAACATGAGCCCTGCTGAGAGTCCAATCAACGCGTCTCTCGTCTTATGGCTGGTTGCCTTGATGAAGAACACGAGCGCGGCGCCCAAGCTTGTGCTCATGCCGGTGAGAACAATGAGTGGAATTACCTGAGGATCCAACGATCTCATCACCGCGCCACAAGTAGGCAAGATAGCTTTGATGTGTGGGCGTCGTTTGTGTCTTTCGTACTATGGGCGCTAGCTTTTGCCTCCTGTTGCAGTCAAGTTCTCGTTGCCATTAGCCTGGTCGCGTGTTACCTCTCTGGTTCGACTCCCCTACCTGCCGATTCCTGTGCGATCGAAAGAGTTAATTTGAATACCTATTCAATAATAGCACGCGGCGAAACATCGGTCTGGAGTTCTGCTGGAAGATGTCATCAGCCATCAAACGAACGTGTGAAATGGTCAAGGAGCTGAGGACGCAGGGGAGAACTTGGCTTGAAATTCAAGACGAACTGGAAAAGGCTGGGATCAAACAGGGCGATTATCGGCCGTTGTACTTTGGATCTGACATCCTACCCTACAGATTGCGTTTCATTCCGAAACATGAACCTAGAATACTTTCGAGAGAGTTCGATGAGGAGCTTGCACGGCTCGCACGAGAGCACTCGTTGGTGGTTCAGATGCGGTGCACAGGCTACAACCTCTTCGTGGACACCGGAAATCCAGAGGGCGTCTTGGAGGGGATCAAGAAAGCTCTTCGCCTGCGCCACAGAACGGAATGGTTGCAAGCCCTCTGGGTCGACAAGTACTGCATCGAAGTGGACCGTCCGGACCTGCCGGGCGTGCCAGAAGCCTTGGAGGACATCGGAAGCCGGCTCTACGGGATGGCCACCACCTAGGCTCCTGTAACCAATGCTAGCTGCCGGAGGCTACGGGTTCGTCTAAACCTTGCCTTCAAGCCAGCCAATTCTCACAACATCTCTGTGATCAAAGCTCGGCACGTACGGCTTTATGTCTATGAGTGGGGTTCCATCCAGAACGTCAACACCTTGCACCTGTAGGACTCTTCCCTTTCTCTCGACGAGTCTGACCACGGACATGCCGATTGGGTTGGGTCTATTCGAATGCCTAGTTGCGAAAAGCCCGTGCTCGTCGGAATCCAGGAACGGCTTGACTGTCAGTGAGTATCCTTCAGATTTGTGGAATAGGTAGAGGATCACGATGTGGGAGAAACCCTCTAGGTCCCTCAGTCCTTCCTCGTATTCCTTGAAAAGCTCGATTTCGCCGACCCCGCTTGAGTAGCACGGCTGTATGGGAACTTTCTCCAACGCCGTGTATGGTGTGTGAATTACTCCTATCGGTGTAATCATCACAGTTGATCACCCTCAGAGCTCGGACCGGCTTTTGTCATCGATGAGACTTGGGCACCGGAAGGTTAGCAGGGGGAAGGAAACGACGTCAGTTCGATGTGGATGAGATTTCATTTTTGACGGTTTGGTCCGTTTGCGTTCATGTGGCATTCGCACGAGCTGTCCTGTCCCATGGGCAAGGTCTCTCCCTTCAGGTAGAGCTCGACAGCCTCCGCTACCGTCCCAGTGACTCCGCGCCTGACCTCGATGCGAAGTTCTTTGAAAGCTGAGTACGGGCGCATCCCCATCCCTCCTACCAGCATCAACCCGACCCCGTTCTCCACAAGTGTTCTCACGGAACCGCCGCAGTCGGTGTGGTTCCGATTCGAAATCGACTCGATAGCTTTGATTCTACCTTCTTCTATCGTCACAATCGCGTACGAATCGCAGCGACCGAAGTGAGCTGAGACCTGTGCATGTAGACCTGCCTCACCAGTACACGGTATCGCTACCTTAGTTCTGTCCACGTCTTCGGCCTCCTCCTGCCCTTCCCCCTCTCCTCGCGTATCCTCTGTCGCTCGGGGCTCTGTGTATGTTTGCGCTGTTGCATTTCGGACATCTGGCTGGTCTTGCAGTTCCATAAGGCAACTGCCACTCGTTTTGGCAGTCGTAACATTTGAAGAGGCGTACTCCTTCCCTAACCATATAATCTCCTCCTTCAATCCTGATTGCTTTCCCATTGACCAAGGCATCTGCAACCTTACCGTGTGCAGATTCTAGGATCCGATGAAACGTCGGCTGCGACACGTTCATGGTAGTGGCAGCTTGCTCCTGCTCAAGTCCGTCTAGATCCTTCAGCCGGAGTGCTTCCAGCTCGTCCACCGCTAAGCTGATCCTCTCCAGCTCGGTCATCGGTATCCCTCTGGGCTTGAAGTAGTTGACGGATGGTTCGCAGCAGACCCATCGACATTTCTTCGGCCTAGCCATGGTAACGAATAAATATTCATAAACTAATAAGGGCTTCCATAGAGGGGAGATTTGCATGGTCAGGCTGGTGGTTCCGATCGAGAGCTTCGACATTGAGAGGTCAGTTGTCTTCCCACATTTCGGTAGAGCCCCCGAGTTCGCGGTGGTCGACCTCTCAGATGAGGGCAGGGTTATCTCAATCAGGTCCGAGAGAAATGTGGGCGAACACTTTGGAGGCCAGGGTGGACCAGAGACCGTCGTTACGAGCCTCAAACCTGACGTTCTTGTGGTCAAGGGGATGGGGCCGAGAGGGCTCGCGGCTTTCCAGAGTAGCGGGATCGCCGTATTCACAGGTGCGGTGAACAATCTTGGTGAGGTCGTCGAAGCCTACTTGGCTGGCAGACTAAGCTGCTTGACCGAACCCTGCAAGGAGGCTCGTCATGGGCTTCCACACGGTTGACGATTCATGCCATCGGGCGCCTGTGATCCGGTTCCATCGCCCACCCGCTCATCCGTATCGATATCCGAATACCGGACGGAAAGCCACAACAAGGGCCCCACGAGATTCATTTTGGCGAAGCCGAAACCTGGCATGAATACTGACATCGCATCTCAAGATTCACTTTTCCAGATCCCAATATACCTTCATGCTGAGAACAGAAAGGAATGATGTACTGATGAGCGCAGGCGATGCCAAGAGAATCCTGCTGCAAAGAGGCATTACAGTCTCAAGAAAATCCACGTTTGTTCTAGTGGTTCTATCCATCGCTAAGGTGATCGTCGGTCTTCTGTCTGGGAGTATAGCATTGCTTGCTGATGCTGCACATACCATCATGGATATTGCGGGATCTGTGATTGTATGGTTGGGTCTACGGTTATCGCTGAGGAAACCTACCGACCTGTTCCCCTATGGTTTCTACAGGGCGGAATCGGTCTGCGCGTTGATAGTCTGCATAATCATGATCTTCACAGGGGCAGAAATCCTACTGGATTCCCTAGAGCGGTTCTACGTTCCTTCCGTGATTTCGTTTAGGCCGGTTGTGATTGTCGTTGCTGTCGGCTCTGGGCTTGTCTCCTACTTTCTAGCTAGATACAAGGAGAGAGCAGGGCGAGAGATAAGTTCTCAAGGCTTAAGGATCGAGAGTAGACACTCTTTCGCTGATGTTTTGAACTCTGGTCTAGTGTGTGGGAGTGTGTTCTTCACCTACCTAGGCGTATCATGGGTGGAGCCGTTGGCAGCGGTAATCATATCGGCTTTCATATTCTGGGCGGCACTAACGTTCGGCAAGGATTCTGTCTTCTCACTCATGGATGTCTCACCGAAGCCGGCGATGAGAAAGGCAATCGAAGACACGATACTGGGTACTCCCGAGGTTAGGGGCGTTCACGCCTTGAAAGTCAGGAGATCAGGGCCGTTCATTTTCGTGGAAGCACATGTTGAGGTCGACGGAAGAAGAACCAGCCTCGAAAAGGCCCACGCGATAGCAGACGAGGTTGAAGACAGAGTCCAAGAGAAATTCAAAGAAGTGGATTCAACTACAATACACGTCGGCATTCACGAAAAGCACAGTTGAATCGGATGGCGGTTGCTGGAACTTGTCGAAATGAGATAGATGCGCCCAGTCATATCCAAAAGAGATGTTAGCTTGCGACAAGGGTGGTGAGGAAGGGCATGTGTACTGAAGAGAAGATTCAGCTGCTAGGAAAAGGAGCGAGAGCAGCCAAGACCTCTACGTACGTGACGACCGCTCTGACCGGCATCAAAGTCGTCGCGGGTTTGCTGTCGGGTAGCATCGCGCTCTTGGCCGATGCTGTACATTCGCTTTCTGATATCTTCACATCACTCGCAGTGTGGCTCGGGATGAAGCTATCTCAAAGGAAACCGTCTGAGAGGTTCTCATACGGCTTCTACAGGGTCGAGACCCTAGCCTTCATGATCGTCGCAATCGTTGTTGCAACATCAGGATTCCAAGTCCTCCTGACCTCGTTTAACCGAATCGTCAACCCGTCTGCGGTTGCTTTTGCTCCCGCCACTCTTACGGTGGCAGCCATTTCATCGCTTGTCTCCTACTTGCTGTATCGATTCAAATCCCGGGTGGGAAGTGAGACCAACTCCCAAGCGTTGCAGGGCGAAGCAAAACACTCGCTGATTGATGTCCTATCGTCAGCCCTCGTCTTTGGCGCAATACTAATTCATTACGCCGGGCTTCCGTGGGCTGAAGGGATCGCAGGTGTCCTGATAGGTCTCCTGACCATCCGGCTCGGCCTCGGAATGGGCAAGGACGCGGTCCTTGTTCTGCTTGATGCTTGCTTGAGACCAGAACTCATCTCCCAAATGAAGAGCATCGCAGCCGAAGTCAACGGAGTCAGAGGCGTTCATGAAATCAAAGTGAGAAGGTCGGGCCCCTTCATCTTCGCTGAGATGCACGTTGAAGTTGACAGGGCAATGCGGATGGATGAGGCTGACGCGATCTCAGGCGCTATCGAAGAGAGAATCAGAGGCTCGATAGGGGAGGTCGATTCTCTGATGCTTCATGTAGAGCCCTCGAAGAAGGACGTGTACAGGATTGCTATACCGGTAGAAGAGGACAAGGGGCTTCACTCGAGAGTATCGTACCATTTTGGTAAGAGCCCGTACTTCATACTCATCGATCTTCATGAGGATGGCCTGAGAAGCTGGCTCGTCGTGGAGAATCATGGAGCGAGGATCGAAAGGAAGAGAGGGATAGAGGCCGCTCGCCTTCTCGTCCAGCACAAGGTGGACGCTCTCGTGGCCAGGGAAGTCGGCGAAGGCCCCTATCACGTACTCAGAGACAGCTCCGTTCAACTCTTCGACCTAGGGGAAGAATCAGAGCTGGGACATGTCCTCGATGCATTTTCGAGGAAAGAGTTGAGAAGCCTTACGTATGCAAAGGAGGCTGGATAGTTGGCGACAAAGATGACGAAAGAAGTCAAGCACAAACAGGTCACATTTCGCCCAGTAGGCGTCGTGAGGACTCAAGCCTCAGATGATGAGATAAGGGAGCGAAGTCGGGAACTTGAGGCCACGATAGAGATTTTTCCGGAGTTCCAAGAGGCGCTTGACGGCTTGGATGGCTTCTCACACATCTTCGTACTGAGCCACTTGAATAGATTGAAGCCTGAGCAGATCGGCGTGTTGAAGGTGAGACCCCGACGACTAGTCAGGAAGGGCTTCAAACTCGACGAGCTACCGCTTGTCGGAGTATTCGCCCTCGATTCTCCCACCAGACCTAACCCGATCGCGTTGAGCCTCGTGAGACTTCTCCACAGACAAGGGCGAGAACTAACCGTCTCCGGCCTAGACTGCTTCGACGGAACCCCAGTCTTGGACATCAAACCCTACAGGGACGACTACAGAGCAGATCAATACAGGCTTGCTGACTGGTACAAAGATTTGCGCGAAAAAGTAGGCAGAGATATCTGACTACAGATGCGGCAACAGCGATAGATCATCTACTTTCGGGTTTCTGGTTTCAGAGTTCAAGGGTGTCACCCGTCTGAATGCGCCTGCAATCTCTTCGCAGCTCACGGAGACGATCTATGACCTTTGAACCTGTGCAGTGGCACGGGTAGATCACCTTCGGATCGATCCTTGAGAATTCATCCACGGTCTCCTTCATCCTTGCGTCAGCTGCCTTCTCAAGATGCAGGCCACCTACGACTGCGTAGAGATCGTCCACCCCGCTCGTTTTCTGAGCCTGTTTCAGCGTGTTGATGACTCCCGAGTGGGCGCAGCCGGTTATCACAACGAGCCCTTTGTCCTTGACGTTGATCAGGAGGGCTTGCTCATCATTCATGGGGTCCTCAACGAAACGGTCATCCTCTACAGTCCAGAATCCCTCCGTCTTCTCAAAGTTGGTATCTCGGCCAATTTCCCCGCTTGTTGTGACCCCGGCTGCTATCATGACGGGATTGCGGGCGAGCACAAGTATACCACCGGCAGCCTTCACTGATGACTGATCAAAATCGGGACCGATGAACTGGAGATTCGGCTTGAAAGCAAACTTGGGGCCGAACACCTTGGGGTGAGCCACAATAGGGACATGTCGGCCGCTACGTTTCAGGATCTGGAGAAGGCCTCCAATGTGGTCGTAGTGTCCGTGGCTGATGACGATCGCATCTAGTTCTTGCACGCGAGCACGCATTGCAGTAGCATTGCGGAGAGCCACATTTGGCGGTGGACCTGCGTCCATTAGGATTCTCGTGGACGCACCAGCTACAGTCGTCTCGACTAAGAGGGATAGACCGTGCTTCGCCACAAGATGGGGCCTACTCTTGTTCACGGTGTCTTCAGCGAGAACCGCGAGTTTAACCCGATCCACCGGAGGCATCGACCCTTTCAGAACCTTCACAACCTTCACAGTCCTCTCCATGCATAACATTTCTCAAAGGATCACGTACCAGGTACCGTCAGAGATGAAGCGGAATATCCACCAAGTCGACAACGCTCATTACTAGTCTCGAATCCCCTGCTCGCGAAAAGGTTGACTCTTCGCGCCTCTCGCTCGGAAACGACTCGCGCATTCTGGTGCTTTCGAACTAAGGACTCTCTAGCTACCGTCGTTGTTCAGTTTTGTACACGTGTCAGCTTACCCACACATAAATCAACTGTGTTGAGTGCCAAGAAACCCGAAGGCGGGCCATGCGACCATAGGTACAGGATGAAACCTGTTACGAGAGTGAGGAGACCGAGACTCAGCATAGATTAGAAGAGCGACGCCCCGAACGTGATCCGCGGCATGTTCAACGACCGTACGCGGTGGGATGGGTACTGAACCTGAAAAAAGCTTCGAATTGCACAGTTCCGCTCAACCGTCCGTCACGGATCGTCGCACCCCAGCGGGCGGGCGTCTCGGAATTAGTAAAGAAAATACTGAAGCCCGCTGCATGATCAATCTATTCCTCGGTGAAGTCTGAGGGGGTCCATGGAACTATTCTGATTGATGGCTCCTTGAGATTGTTGAGGACCGCGGCGTTCAGCAAGAGCGGCGTGATCGACTCGACGAACCTAGATTCTGACAGCGGACCGACACGAAGAGCTCTCAGGTTCGGTATCTCCTGTGCAAGCTTCGCGACTACCTGTAGCGCATGTTCGTCGTCTCCGCTCAGGAGTACATCCACGTTCAGCACTGAGTCGATATCTCCCAGATAGGCTGCTGGAACCGTCTGAAAGGCCGAGACTACGGGAACATTTTCTACTTCTTCAGCCACCAGTTCGGCTGCCGATTTGTCAACGACGGCGGTCCCTCCGGAGATGACAGGCGAATGTGTGAAAAGCTTTCCCTGTCTTGTCATCGGCACGATCACTGAGATGATCACGTGCTGGGGAGTCAGTTTGTCTTTGATCTGTTTCACCGTTTCTAGAGCGTGCCGCGCTGGAAGAGTAAGGACAACCACATCCACAAGCTGGGGGACATCAGGGTTGACAGCTCCGCTCTACCGCGCCCTTGGTCTCTAAGGTATGGGCGGGAAGGACAAAGCTAGCTGACCAGTATATGGACATAAGCTAATTGAGAATGCAGACTGGAAGAGGCAAGGGGCGTTATACCTTGAACGGCGCTGACTCCATAGGGTGGAAGACGATAGTCATTTTCGATCTTGATGGCACTCTAACCAAGAGCAAGTCTAACATCGACAAGGAAATGACTGCGCTGATTTTTTTTCCATTTTTCCATTGCGGGATCACCTGTTCTTGTGCTTTGTTCCTCGCGTAAACGAGCTTGGCACTTCTGGCGGGCAAATATCAGAGAGTGACTCTCTTCAGATAACCTTGCAGGATTTCTCCTTGGACAATCAGCGATAGAAGTGCGACACCGAAAGTCATTGCCACGATCGTGCCTTTGAAGCTGCTTTCAGGCAGTGATAACGCGAGGGCTACTGAGACCGCCCCGCGCAGTCCTGCAAAAGCGAGCACCTTAGTCCATGAACGCTCCATTCTCTCTCCAAGCAGAGCGGTGAACAGTGTGATCGGATAGACGCTGAAGATTCTGGCAACAAGTATCGCTGCGAAAGCCGCCAGTATGAATGGAGCAAAGGTGATCAACAGCCCGAAATCCGCTTTCAAACCTAGGAGCAGAAAGGCGAAAGAAGTAGCCATGAAAGCTACCACTTCCCAGAACTTGGTCATCGTGATCCGGGTCTCTTCCGACATGGCGGTCCTCATGGTCCGATTGCCCATGTACAAGCCCACAATCGCCACAGTCACCAATCCTGAGACTCCAAGACTCTCAGCCAAGAGATACGAACCAAACATCACTACGATTGTGAAGGTGGTCTCAGCCAGCGGTTCAGTGACTTGCCGGTAGAGAAGCTCGGCAAGGCCGGAGACGACCAAGCCAACCAAGACTCCCCCACCGAGTGTGTAGGCAAATAGGCTGATGCTTTGAAGAGGACTGAAGGACAGAGAGACGGCGATGGGATATAGAATGACAGCCGTTGCGTCGTTGAAATAGGCCTCACTCTCCAGAACTGTAGTTAGCCGTTCAGGGGCTTCTGCTCTCTTCAGTACGTTGACGACAGATACTGGATCTGTGGGTGACACTATCACACCGAAGGCGAGAGCGACTGCGAGAGGCAAACCCAATGCAACGTGCAAGACAGCTCCGCTTATCAGAGCAGAGATAACTACCCCAAAGATGGCGAGTGCCACCACTGTCTTCCGAACTGTCTTGAAAACCTCGTAACGAGTTCTCATTGCAGCCTCAAAGATCAAGGGAGGGACAATCAGCCCGAGTATCACAGTTCTGTCGAGCGAGAAGTTTGCAAGCCCTCCAGAGACCCTGAGAGCCGACAGGACTAGACCTATCACGATCAGGACAGTACTGTACGACGCCTTCAGTTTCTCGCTGAGAATTGCAGCTACAAACGCGAAGATTATGACGAAGAATGCCGCCGTCAGCGGCGAGACGGCGAAGAAATCAACCACTGGGTATCACTGTTTGGCTTCAAGCAATAGGTATCGAATTTTTTTCTACTTTATCTGCGGCACGAGTGCAGGAGGAATCTCTAGTCTCACGGTCCTAAGATACCTTTGCACGATCTCTGCTTGCACAACCAGCGACAGTATCGCTACGCCGAATGTCATCGCCACTATGATGTCCTTGAACTTGCCTTCTGGGAGCGAAAGCGCCAGAGCAACCGAGACCGCACCTCGCAATCCTGCAAAGGCCAATACTCTCGTCCACGAATGTGGTATTCTCTCTCCCATCACGCGGCTGAGTCCCATGATCGGATAGACGCTGATGACTCTTGCGATAATTATCGCCAAGAAAGCAACGACAATGAACGGAGCATATGTGATTAGTAAGGCGAAATCTGTTTTCAAACCGATGAGCAGGAAAGCGAAGGATGTGGCCATGAAAGTCACCACCTCCCAGAACTTTGTCATGGTCGTCCTAGTCTCATCGGACATGGCGGTTCGCATAGTTCGATTTCCCATGTATAGACCGGCAATGGGTACAGCAATCAATCCGGACACCCCCAAGCTCTCGGCGAGTGCATAGGAACCAAACATGACTGCTATTGTAAATGATGTTTCGGCCAGAGGCTCCGTAATCAGTCTGTGCAGCAACTCGGCAGCCGCAGACACTAAGAGACCAACTCCAACTCCTCCCAACAGGCTATAAGCGAACGAGCCTAGGTCAGCCGGATTGAATGAGAAAGAAGCTGCAACAGAATAGAGAATGACAGGTGTCGCATTGTTGAAGTAGGCTTCCGATTCCAGAAGAGCAGTCAGCCTTTCTGGCGCCCGCACTCTCTTAAGAAGACTAACAACCGAAACTGGATCGGTCGGAGAGATTATCACCCCGAACATCAGTGCGGCTGACAGAGGCATACCCACTGCGACATTCAAAACGAGACCGGTTACGATAGCGGAGATCACAACTCCGAATATTGCCAGGCTTATCACCGTTTTCTCAACGGTTCTGAAAGTCTCAAGACGAGTTCGCATAGCTGCCTCGAAGATCAGGGGAGGAACAACGAAACCAAGTATGACGGTGCTGTCGAATGGGACACCCTGTAGTGCACCGCCAACTCTCAGGATCGAAAGTGCGAGACCAATGGCGATAATGACCGTCGGATATGATACTTTGAGTCTACTGCTTAGGATGGCGCCTAGAAAGGAGAGGAAGATTACTAGTGACACCACTGTTACTGGAGACCAGGCGACAGGGTCAGTCACTTGCTCAGCACCTACGTATGTTCTGAGCGGGCATGATTATCCTCATCATGGTCAACTGGCCGCGAGAACTCGGCTCTGACAGGCTTTTCTTGAGAAAGAATCGGAATCGTGCGCCAATTCCGCCCAGTTGACTGATGCCGCATCATTCGCCTTTCCAAGAAGAATCCAAGCGGAAGGAAGACCAGCAGGCAACAAGCCAGAGTCAACGCATACAGCGTAGGGCTGTCGGACCTCAAGTTTTCGATGTAGAATGGAAACAAACCCAGATCATTCAGAATCGCGGCAGCTAGGTAGAGGGCGAGCGCCACTCCAACGGAACCAACAAGAACGAAGTCTAGTTTGTCTCGATCCACGTTCGATCATTGAGATTAGCAGACCTACTGCACGATAACAGTTCAGGTACTCGGAATACGTACGCATCATACGTACGCTCAGTACCCGAACGAACGTTCGCTGTCCGCTCGTTGAAATGCTTTCATTCCAGACTAAACGTTAAGAGACCTCGTTCCCTTATCGAAACGAAAGAAGCCTGGGGATTGATGCTTGGACTTTCAGATTACGCCGCTCTTCTATAGCAACATATTCTCGGCAGGCTTAGCGTTCAGTATCGCATGGTTGATGCTCAGATCGTTCAGAGTGGTGCGAAGAGATTACTTGCTGGGATTCCCGATTGGTTTCAGTTTCCTAGCACTTTCCTACCTGTTCCTCGCTGTCTCCACAGCGTTTCCTTCGGTGAGTGAGGTCGGTCGTTGGTCTGACCTATTCTCTACGACCTATGGATTCGCATTCATAGCAGGAACGTACCTCCTGAGGCGGAGAGCGGCAGCTGGGCCCTTCTCTCGCTGGCTCTTCTCTCTCGCGATCCTAGCCATTCTCGTCATTGTTTTGGTTGAGGTTGTGCCGCCTCTCGGCGCTCTTCCGCCGTACGGGGTGGCTGCTCAGGTTTTCCTAATCGTGAACCTATGCTTGTTGAGTTACATTATTTTCAGCTTGAACCAGGCCCTGAAACAGTCCCCGCATGAGGTGAACTTCCTAGTTCAGACAGGCTTCATTCTTCTCGCCTTCGGACAATACAGCCTCTTAGTATGGACGTTGGACCAAGGATTCTGGTCCTTCGCCCTAGCAAACTTGTTCCGACTTGCTGGTCTTGTCGGACTCTTGATTGAGGCTGCGACTGCTGTCACCGGACTCCATCACGGATGATCATATTGAGCACTGCAAGAAAACAAAAGAGGCCTCGTCCTCGCTATCGTCCGAAAATCTTCTACGATATCCTCTGCTCGATAATCAAGCAAGAAGCATCCGGTGACATTGCAAGAATCACAAGGGTCCAGAACGAGGTAAACCTTCCTTCAGACCGCTTCCGGACACACCTTGAAGACATGGAAGCACTAGGACTCATCAAACACGGCGAAGGTTTGACCAGCACGGAGAAAGGCAGGGCCTTCGTATCTGAATACGAGAAAGTCGCTGAAGTCTTGAGACGTTTCGGCCTAGACTAGACCGTGCGCACATGAAGTGTCACGGGACTACAACGAACTTGCAGGCCTCAACATCTTTGTCAAGACCAGTGTTCCCATATCCATCGTCGAACCCATGCGTTCCTAAGGGTACCGCCCATTTCTTCCAGTTGACATGAGTTCCAATCGCAATCAGAACCACACAACAACCAGAGTCAGCGGGTAAGAGTGCAGGATCTTTCCGCGCATTCCTAAATTCAGCGAAGGTGCGTACGCGCAAGTGAAGAACATGTAGCCATTCGCATACATGATGACCGACTCAGCGTTCTTGCTTTCGTAACCGCTTGAGCCATCGGAACTAGTTTGGGCAAACATTTCACCTTCCATCTAGTTCAGCGATATAGGCACCCGTCTCCTCCAGCAATGTCATTCCCCATTGTAACGTAGGTTGAATGTTGGTGCGTTCGTGGATTTCGTTGTAGGAATTGATGATGACCATGCGGATTTCTGGCCTATGCTGGAACACATACGCCCACTCATGAGCGTACATGCCCTCCGTCAAAGTCGGATCATAGACTTGATAGTAGGGACGACTGCCAGATATGTGCAGGGCATAGTCATCGAATCGTGGGATTACCGTAACCACGCCATCACTGCTGATTGTTGGTTCGCCTTGGTACTCGGATGAGTTGAATCCTTCAGCTTTGCCTGTCAGGTTGGTGCCATGCCAAAAATCCCAATCAGGGTCATGTTGAACGCCCAAAGTCCGAATTGTGAATCTCGGATCAGGCGTGGGCTTGGGTTGATTGAAATACAGGAGCAGAGGTTTTCCCTCCCACAGAAACATGATATCCAAGTACGGCTCATAGAATTGCACCCAAACTTGATTCGCGGAAATACCCGGTTGTTCTACGAGAACTGCGACTTTGAACCAATCTGAAAAGGCAGATGTGGCGTTGATAACATTCAGCAGATTTGTCAAAGCGACTATCGTTTTCTGATCGTTCCACATAGAAACGAACAAGACGCTGACGCCAACGTTCTCCAGTTCAACCAGCTGAGCATTGATGATCTCCTTGTCTGCACTGCAATATAGGCCAAGCATAGGCGTATCCGTCACAATTGTATCCTTGGTATCGTTCCAGTGGCTTGAACCCAAACCACCAACGCAAGTACCGTTTGCGTTCATCCCGAACCACAAGTACATTTCAACTGCGACTGGAATAGGGCGCGAAACCGGCACCGTAGGCTTGAGGGAAACATTTTCGGCCACAGGTACTTGCACAGCCAATATGAGCAGTATCACTAAGATTGGAAATGATCTCATCCGCTCACCTTCTGATTGAACACGGCAACGGTCTGGCCAGCACGGAGAAAACAGGGAACTTTGTATCCGAGAACGAGAAAGCCTTGAGGCATCTCGCCTCACATTAGCCTGCGCGTGGCCGTTTGGCGAACATGAGCACGATAGTGCTAGCTAGGCCAACTGCGATCAGAGGGCCATAGTCCTCTACTATCCACGCAATAGGTTCTGTAGCCATCGCAAACATTCTAATCAAGTCGATACCACGAAGTAGGATGATTGCGATCGCCATAAGCGAACTCACGAGTAGAAAGTTGAAGGCTGAGCTCTGAAACACTCTTGGAAACGGTTTGTTGCGCGACCGGTTAAGAATTCTGAGGAGCGCATAGTATACGAGACCTGTCGTGACCGCCATGATGCTGAACGAGGCGTAGAGAGAGATGTCGTTTGCCATGGGTGATGAGAAGGCGTCAATAGGGCCGTTTTCTAGGAGTATTCTCATGATATCCGAGCTCGCGTGAACGATGAGTAGTATCTGAACGGACTCTGCGATAATCATTCAGGTAACCAGAATACTCACGCAGAGTACGTACGTCGAATACGTACGCGCTTACATGATATGCCAGCAATTGTTCCGAGAATCATCGTGCTGACCGTTAGCGAGCCGTTAATCGCGCTATTGATTTTCGTGGTGACTTACGTTCTGCTTGCAACAGAGTATCGAGAGGCAACCATCGCGACCATGGCCGGGGTCGCAGCGATATGGGCGTTCGGAATCCTCACGCCTGAAGAAATGATCTCATATGTTGACATCAACGCGATCGGTTTGCTCTTTGGCACGATGATAATCGTTGGAGCCTTGAGAGAGGCGCGTTTCTTCCAATGGGTTGGAATCGCCATGGCGAAATGGTGCCGTTCTCGTCCGACCTACCTCCTAGTCGTTTTCACCCTTGTGACAGGCGGCCTCTCGGCCCTTCTGCCAAACGTGACCACAGTCCTTTTCATGGTCACAGTAACCATCGCGATAGCCGAGTTGCTGAAACTGGATCCAAAACCATTCATCCTCAGTGAAATCTTCGCATCCAATATTGGAGGAGTAGCCACTCTCATAGGGGATCCTCCTAACATAATGATCGCGACGGCGACAGGCTTCTCCTTTCTCGAATTCCTCGCCAACCTTGGTCTAATCTCCGTCCTCGCTCTCTTCATCACACTTGCCTACATCTGGAGAAAGTTCCGAAATAGCATGAACAGTGCCAGCACATTGTCGGCCCAGCAGGAATCCACAACACTACTCAAAATGCCAGACATGACCGCGGATCGTCGTCTTCTTTGGACCGGCCTTGCTACGCTCGTATGCACGGTGGCACTTTTCTGCTTGCAGGATATTGTAGGAATCTATCCGACTACTGTTGCGCTCCTTGCTGCTACTGTACTTCTGTTGGTTGGGGGACGGAAGATGCCTGACATACTGAGGGATGTCGAGTGGAGCACGCTGCTCTTCTTCGGATCGCTCTTCATTGTTGTAGGTGCTCTGGAAAAGACAGGTTGGATGGGCTCAGCTGCCCAAGCGATTTTAGGTTTCGCTGGTGGAAACACGCCTTTCGGCGTAAGCGTGGTGCTCTGGAGTTTCAGTTTGATGTCAGCCTTTATTAACAACATCCCATTGGCGGCCGCGTTTATTCCTGTGTTAAAAAGCCTCGGGAACGTTTCTGGACTGAATGTCTATCCTTTCTGGTGGGCCCTCGCAGCTGGAACTGGCCTCGGAGGAAACGGAACCATCATAGGTGCTTCGTCAAATGTGATCGCAATAGGCCTCGCTCGATCAAAGGGAGTGAGAATCACCTTTGTCGAGTTTGCCAAGATCGGAATGATTGCCCTAGTTCTCACGACTCTGGTGGCCAACTCGATTCTACTTCTCAAGTTCTTGGTCTGACAGGGCGGCCAGTATTCGTGGACAAAAAGCGTTTATCTAACCACCCTGAATTTTCGCTTTGGATCTTCTCACAATTGGAGTTGCGATTTGAATACGGCTTCCCCATGAAGACTATCTACGATTGGTGGACAAACCTTTCAGGGGAAGGGTACGTTGGCAGGTCCCTGAAGTCAACTCAACTCATCGCTAGGCATGGCGAGAAGAATGTCGTCAGGACACTATGGGAGGTTATGGGGAAGAGAAGGATCCTGATGGAGAGATTGACCCTAGATCCGCCAGACCACTGGGTTTGGGAAACCCACATGCTCGGCATCGATATGATTCATGATTTCAGGTTGAAAGAAACTGAAGGCGGCAAGGTTGTCTTGACAATCCGCTCTGACATGATCCCAAGAGGTTCCAAGGGCAGAATCATGAACCTCATTGTAGGGTGGTTTCTCAGGAAGATGATGGTCGACGAATTGGAATCCGCAGACAAAGCGTTCAAGATGGAGATCGATGACTCGCAGAAAAAAGGTGTAGGTGGTTCGAACTCGTTCCATTCCATTCAGTGATTGAATCAGACTTTCCGTCGCCAGATGGAGTCCCGTTGTGTAGCAGCGCCAAACTTCGCAGAAGTGTTGGAGAGGTGATAGCCTCTTGGTGTGCACATACCATCAAACGAGAGATGGGGAATGGTGGTTCTTCGGGCTTTGATTTGTGCGCACGCAGCATCGGTGGCTCATAGAAGACCATGATTACAACCGAGAGTGGTAGAACCACAGGTATGCGGTCGCAAAAAAAGAGAAATGGTGGTTACGGGTCTACCCGAAGATCGCTGCGATGATGCTTGCTACGCCTTGTGAAACGATCGTACTGATCGCTATCACTATGGCGGCCATGACTATACCGACCGCTACGTTGCCCTTCTTGAGCTGTGCCCATTCGTCGAGTTCTTTGGTCAGTCCACCGAACACCGATAGACCGACGTACTGCATGAGAACAGCCAGCGCTAGTGCAAGCACAAGTTGACCAAAGCCGACTAGTATGCCGATCAAGTCGAAGGTTCTGAAGAGCCCGATGACTCCTGGGCCGATGATTATGGCCACGGAAATGAATATTCCAGCCATGTATATTGCGACGGCATAGTTGCCCTTCTCTATCTCTTCCCATTCATCGATTGCTTTCGTGAGTCTTCCTAGAACCCAAGAGGCGATGTACAGCCCCACGATGGCGAAGAGTATGGCCAGGAGGAGTCTCAGCAAGGCGAATCCGATCAAAGCGACATCCATAGAAATCCTCGTAGCATCACAGGCTCACGAGCGTCTATAAGGCCATAGCAACGCAAAGTACGTACGCAGAGTACCTACTGACCTGAGGGCTGGAGGTTCGTGCAAGCTTCACTTGGACTCGTGCGGGCTCGGTGGATTTCTCGCATCAGGGCGTGTTCGCAGGCTATCGCGTAGCCGTCTCATGAAATCTTATCCTATTTCATTGATTTCTGGATCTCACACGCGTCCCTGATGGTTTCCTTGCCTTTCTCGTAGGGGATTATCTCATGTACGTCTGCTTCGTAGAAGGGCAGGAACGTGCTCACGTCTCTGAAGACATCAGTTGTTTCTGCTTCACCGAGTACGTATCCTGATCTCCCGTCTGCGAAGTAGCCGAACTCTTTGATTTCGCCTGCCTTGATCAGGGCGTCCAAGCCTGCCCACACCTTCTCCTGCATTTTCAGGTATTCCGCAGGATCCATTGGCCACGGTGCAACCGGATTTCTCCGCCACAGCAGTAGGAATCTTGCCATTTAGCTCACCTCCTCTTTCTCCCGTCACATGCGGTTTGAGTACTTGCTATCATCGCGCCCCTCCTCGGCGCTCCTCGACGAGCCGGAGAAAGCAGCGAACTCAGAACAGGCGGTCAGTGAATCCCAGAAAGCCACTAGACTATGTCGATCGTTCACGATTTGAGACTTTGGGTCCTCTCTGGTACTTGACTAGTTGTTGGCAAAACTCTTCCTCTGACTATCAGGAGGAGTCAGGAGCAGGAGAGGAGGAGTTGGAGGGTAATTGCGTGCGTAAGCTGGTGCGTGCACACAATCACCATTCGCACTATGCGGCGTCACATGGGTCGTCCGACGCAACGTGAAACAACCAGCGCACCGGCTTGGATTTACGTCTCCCCGCTGGTGTGCCCTTCAAAACCAAAAGATAGGTCTCAAGCATGGAGACCATGACCCAGGGAGATAAACCGCACGAAAAGGTGTAGGATGGGTGCCTTCGTGTGCGACGACGACGAAAAACCTTCCCTCCTATCCTGCTCCAACCTCCCATGATGAGTTCAAATTGCGTTGCCCGCACCAGTGATACCACACACACTTTCTAACGTCCGATAACGAACAACGGATCGGACAGGCGCCAATCACGCAGGTCTCTGAAGCGCTTGTACAGAAACGAAGAACGCGTTCATCATGAACTGAAGAATCTCGTCGTAGCGGATGATGGTTTTGCACTAAGTGTGCCGACGACGAAAGCTGATTTTGCTGCTGATCTTTCGGAGCGACTCAGCCTTGTACAGGAACGATTGACCAATGACAAGACCCTTATCCGCTTCTACCGGGTACATAATGTGCACCTGCTCCAGAGGAGCAAGAAAAGGGAATGAATTCTTACAGAAATTACGCAATAGTTGCGGGAGTATTATTCATCATTTATACGGGTCTAGAGTTGCTAACCTTCCTATTTTACGGACCTGTGTCGGCTCCGAATTATCTTGTCAGTATTTCTGAAAATAGAGGCCTAGTAGGAACAGGAGCCCTTCTTTCGTTTATCGGTGGTGCCTGCGGTGCTGGTATTGCAATTTCGCTGTATCCAGTGCTAAGAAAATTCAATGCAGGTCTAGCTCTTGGAGCTGTTGGTTTCAGG
>Ga0187882_1000427_pt1 | contig 46647 bp, 34 predicted proteins | sample June2016WEW_19_1_3_FD_132991 | JGI IMG/M metagenome (GOLD analysis project Ga0187882, IMG submission 132991) | Peatland microbial communities from SPRUCE experiment site at the Marcell Experimental Forest, Minnesota, USA - June2016WEW_19_150 | ecosystem: Environmental > Terrestrial > Soil >... | reverse complement strand
GTGCGGGACGCAGGTTACTCTCGCCCGAGTGCTGAGTCAAGAATCGGACTCGAACCCGGCTTATACAGAACGAATTGTCATTCAGGCCCGGCCGTAAGGCCGGGATAGGGGTTGCGGAGAGACGGAGCGCCGAAGACGCGGCACCTGAAAATTCAATAGTGCCGCGCCTTCGGCGCTCGATTTTTCATCTGGAATCGGATCCCGGCCTTACGGCCGGGCCTATGAACTGCCGGCCCTTCGGGCCTCAAAGACCATTGTCTCAATTGCCCACCAGACTTGTCGCACGCCCGCAGCAATTTTTGCTATGAGCCACATTGTTTACGACGCTGTGGATAAGCGGTAGACCTCAGACCCGGAGCAGAGCAGTCTACGTTCGGTTTGCGCGCTCTCTCTTAAGAGACGGGGCTCTTAACGCAGGGCAGTCTTAGGTCTGAGAAGCGTGATGCGCAGAAGCCGGACCTTGCCCTGTTGTGCCAATAGGGTTGCGGATAGCTGGGAGATGCGCGCGAGATCATTGAGCCGGTCCCTCTCGGTTACTAGCAGGAAGCGCGGGTGCCGGCGGGCGTAGTCAAGCAGGGAAGGCGGATCCAGGAAGTTGGCTCCGACACGATAGTTCGTGTAGTAGTTGAGAGTATGATGGAAATAGCAAAAGGTAACGATCGGTTCACCGTCTGCTCCGGCGGTCAGCGCCTGGATTGCGATCCCGCGCGTCGAATCGTAGGCTTCCAGGAGGGGGAATCCGATAAGCGTCACGGCAAGCACCAGCAACACCCCCTGCACGGCCGTGGTTTTTATCGCGGCTCGATAGTTCCGGCGGCGGGCGAAACAAAAGGCAAGGAGGGCAGGCAGCAGCGCGGCCGCTCCCAGCCAAACACCCGTGCGCCATGCATTCCCATAGTTCCGTTCGAGCACAATGGGAAACGCCACCGCCACTGCTATAGAAAAAATCAGGTAGCACCACGCTGCCGCTGTCTGCGCGCTGCCGTGGCGCCTGCTTTCCACCCAGTCTGCGAGCCGGCGTCCCAGCAGGAGCGCGACGGGCGGCAGTGACGGCAGGATGTAACCGGGAAGCTTCGAGCCTGAGAGCGAAAAAAACAAGACCGGAAACACTGCCCAGCAAGTCAGGAAAAGCGCGCCCCGATCCCAACTTCGCCAGTCAAGGCTCCTGCGAAGGGGGAAAGAAGGCAGCAGAGCCGGCAGCCAGCCGCTCCAGGGAAAAAGCAGGCCGGGCAGAATCGCCAGGAAATAATAGATTGGGGCTTCGTGGTGGTGTACGTCACTCAGATAGCGCGCGAGATTCTGGTTGATGAAAAAAATCGACAGGAAAGAGAACCCGTTTTCCTTGAATGCCAGCCAGAACCAGGGGAACGCAACGGCAATTGCGATGACGGTCCCCCACACGACGTGAAGTTTCTTCAGGCTGTCTCCCTGCTCGTCCAGAGCCCAGAAGAGGACAACAATCCCGGCCGCCAGGATGACTGCCACCGGCCCTTTGGCCAACACGGCCAGGCCGAGTGACACGTAAGCCAGTCCGACCTTCCAAAACGCCGTCTTTTCTTTGAGCAGGGCAGCCGACAGCACGGCGAAGGCCACGGTGAAGCAAGCCGTGATCGGCATGTCGGTGCTGGCGGCTCGTCCGTAGGCGCAGAACCCCGTGGCAGTCAAGAGGATCGTGCCTCCCAACAGTCCCGCCAGCCTCGACCAGAGTTTCCAACCGAGCCATAAGACCGATGCCGCGGCAAGCAGCGCACACAGTGCCGGTCCCAGTCGGGCACTCATCTCGCTCACGCCGAGCCATCGGAAGATCGGCATGGTAATCCAGTAATAGAGCGGCGGCTTCTCCAGCCACGGATATCCCTGGAGCAGCGGCGTGACCCACTGCTTCGATTGATTCATTTCCTGCGCGATGCGGGCGTAGCGGCACTCGTCGGCGCCGATGAACGGCAGCGCGCCGATGCGGAAAAACAGAGTGCCCAGCGAGATTCCGATCAACAGGATGAAGGGGCCGGATTTGCCGAGAAGAGATTTATGTGACACGGGGAATAATCATACACCAGCATGTAGACATACAAAGCACCCCGCGCCCGCCGCGATGCGGGATCGTCGATCGAGGTTCTGTCCGGTAGGGGGGAGGCATGGGCGACGCAAATACGCGCGCAGCCGTCTATCCGGCCTTGCGAGCGTTCTTGGCCTTGTAATGAGTGAGTTTCTTGGTCAGGGTGTTGCGATGAATGCCCAGACGTTCGGCGGCACGCATGATATGTCCGTTGCTGCGATTGACGACTTCCTCGATGAAGCAGTTTTCGAACTGATCGACCGCCTCGGAGAACAGGATGCCTTTATCGATCATTTCGACGCACATGCTTTCCAGGCGATCCTTGAGGCGCGGCTGCAGTTTCGCCGTAGCTTCTCTCATAAAGAACTCCTGTCGTGGTTCCAGCTCTGTACGATCTTTTGGTACTCCTCGTAGAACTTGAGCTTCAATTCTCGCGGCACAAGCAGCACGGCGGCGCGCGCACCGGCCAGCAGATAGGGAGCAAACACCGAACGAGCCAGAGGTTCCTGACGAACCGGGAAGACGATAAGTGCGAGTGCGAGTACGGAGCACACCGCCCATCCTCGAAGAAACCCGAATACCGCTCCCATCAGCCGATCCGCCCATTCGAGAGAGGCCATCTTTATCAATCGATTCACGAAGAATGCCGCGACCGCTCCGATCAACAAGCATATTACGAAGATTAAGATAAAACCGATCAGGTCGGCCAGGGCGCTGGTTTTCGTCCAGTCCATGAACCAGCGAGCCGTAGCCGGGTAATAATACGCGGCTAGGACGAATCCGCCGATCAGCGATATCAAGCTGATCAATTCACGCGCCAATCCCTTCCTGAGGGCAAAGATGGTCGACACCAGAACAATCACGGCGAAGACAATGTCCAGGAAAGTCCACTGACTCCAATGCATGATGCAATGCTCCACACACCATTGGCGAACAACCACCCGGCTTGCCGGCCCTGCGGATCGCTTCAGGGTCGAGCCTGAAGCGCCGGTTCAAGTGGCACTTGAAGATGCCGCAAGTCGCCTTGAGTTTACCGCCGTGCTGGGCAAACACCTTATAGGATCAGGCACCCGCGAATCAATTTAATTATGGATTGTGGAATTGGGAAACCGGACCTTGAGTCTTGGTGTGCATCTCCGGCACCGTCGCACGGGCAACCCCCCAACCTTCCGTTCGTTGACGCGCATAGCGCAAGTCCCTGAGCATTACCTGATGCCCCGCCGCCACCGGTTGGACAGTCACAGCAGGGAAGCGCGCAAAGTCCGCAAGAATCTTCATGTCTCGATCCGCCAGGGACCTCTGATAGGTCGGGTCGTCCAGGTTTTTCGCATACGCATCAAACTGAGGAGGGCGACGGCGCCAATCCTGCAGCCCGACGTCGGCGATGTAGTATTTTGCGGAGGTCTGGATAACGACGGTCCAGTGACGGAAAGATCCTGGCCGCCCAGGCAGCACGTCTGTCTGTTCAACGCGGCCCTGCACGAAGCCCGGGCCGAATTCGCGCGCGGACCTGACCACGGTGTAACGCGCTGCCGCGACCCCGCCAAGGTAAAGGAGGAAGACCAGGAGGGCGATCCGGGCCGGATTCAAGCCATGGCGGGGCAAAACCCCTCCGACACCTATCGCAAGCGCAATGGCTGTAATCCATAACAGACCGGTCAGGAGTGACCAGCCCAGACAAACGGCGATTGCCAGCAACAGGCCCAGCGCGAGCCAGGCAATCCGGCCCCGGACCGACTGCGTCAGCAGAAAGAGAGCACAACCCAAAATGAGCCATACCCACGGGTCGAAGAGCGTGAGCAGATCGCCGTAATATTTTGCCGAATTGAACGGGAGCCACGGGCGGATCCCATAGTCGTTCAGATAATCCAGCAGAGGATGCGTGAGCAATCCGGCAAGGGATACGCTCCATAGGGGAAAGAACTTCACTGGCGCACACAGTTTTGCATGCCGGAACCTGCCATAGAGCCAGAATGAACCTGCCAGGCAAAAGGACAGAGCAAAGACCCCAAGAGGAGTATGACTCAAGCCCCGGTGGTCGGTGAGGTAGCTGCCGCCGAAAAGATTCCGCACGACCTCGGCGTCCGGCAGGTTGGCGCCGATCAAAAGCGCCGGGGTCGCAAAGGGCGACCATTTTTCAAGGCCGGCTTTGGCGAAAGTCCAGCCGACCATGGTATGCGTCAGGTTATCCACGTATGGTTTATATCAGATTCCAAGCCACGATTCAGCACCCGACCCGGAGGGTCAGCAGAGAGTAGCCGGGGGCAAACGCGAAGCGCGCGGCCCCCGGTTAAGAGGAGTGCCGCAAGAGCCCCAGCAGGGGCGAAAGGCCTTTACCCGCATGCCTTACCTGTCGCCCCTTCAGGGCAGAGCAGAACACGTTTCGCGACAGAGACGGATTGAGCGGCATTCGGGACAGTCACCTTTTTTCGCCGGGAGAATCTTGTTAGATATGAGAAGGGATGGCGAAAAAAGGTGACTGCGATGATATTCTTCTTCCGTCGCGTTGGTGCGCATCGCCGCGGCTCGCCGTTTTCGGGCGGCCGGATTCCATGAGGCCTGCGTCAGAAAGATACGGTCATGAATACCCGTTTGCCGGTTTCCTTTCTCATGATTGCATGTGGCATCTCTTTTCTTGCCTGCAGCAGGGGTGTCCACAAAAGCCAGCTGGGGTCCGACGCCTCCGGCTACACTGTTACCGACGCGCTCGGCCGGGAAGTGCATTTTCAGCAGCCGCCGCGGCGAATCGTGATTGCAGGGAGGGCGCTGTTCATGATTGCAGACGCCCTCTACATGTTTCCCGGCGTGTCTGAGCGAATCGTGGGAATGGGGAAAACCGATCAAGGCGCGCAGGAATTCATTGCCCATATCGATCCCGGATTTCGGAATAAAGTGCTTCTATTGGAGGGTGCTGGGCCGGAGCAGATCGCCAGTCTGCGGCCGGACGCAGCGATCCTCAGAAGCGATCTATCCCGCACGACCGGCAGCTCTCTCGAGTCGCTTTCGATCCCGGTAGTTTATGTCGACCTGGAAACTCCCGCGCAGTATTCGCGCGATCTCCGGACTCTGGGCGAATTGCTTCATCAGTCCAACCGTGCGGCTGAGATCGTGCAATACTACCAAGCCGGTGTTCAGCGCGTGCGGGACGCTGTGGCAGGCCTTCCAGACCAGCGGAAACAGCGCGTTCTTCTCCTGTATTACTCTCAGAGTCAGAGTGCGGGCATCTTCAACATTCCTCCAGATTCCTGGATGCAAACGACTATGGTGGAGATGGCCGGCGGCATCCCGATCTGGAAATCCGCCAATCCGGGCAAGGGATGGAGTCAGGTATCGCTGGAGCAGATATTTGCCTGGGACCCCGATGTCATTTTTATGGTCTCGTACAATGCAAAGAGCGCCGACGTCGTCAGCCGCCTGAACACCGATCGCGACTGGCAGGCTGTCAGGGCCCTCAAGACCGGCAGGTTCTACGCCTTCGCAGGCGATTTCCACAGTTGGGACCAGCCGGATTCTCGCTGGATTCTCGGGCTCACATGGATGGCGCAGCGGTTGTATCCGGAGAGTTTCAAAAAGCTTGATATGATCGAGATCGTCCGCGATTTTTACCGGACCGCGTATGGTCTGGACGACGCGTTTTTTGAAAATGCGGTGAAGCCGATTCTTCGAGGTGAGGCGCCGTGAACGGCGATCCTGCTTTCCTTGCCGATGCTGCCGTCGCCACGCAGGAAAAGGTCCATCGCAGGCGCCGGCAGATCCTCATCGTCCTTTTTTCCTCCCTGTTGGTAGTCTTCGCAGGCTCCTTGTTTCTCGGCCGGTTCCCGGCTTACCGCTTCCTTGCCGGCTCGCATTCGGATGCGGATGCGCTGGCGCAGCGGCTGGTTTGGAACCTGCGGCTGCCGCGCTGCATCGTGGCCGTCGCCGCAGGAATGGCACTCGCGTCGGCAGGCATGATATTTCAGACCATTTTTGCGAATCCGCTCGTGGAGCCTGGCTTGTTGAGCGTGTCGCAGGGCGCCGCATTCGGCGCGGCCTTCAGCATCGTTGCCATATCCAGCTCCGCGTGGATTGTCCAGAGTTGCGCCGCGCTGTGCGCGTTTGCCGGTCTTGGCGCATCCTATCTTCTCGCTCGAAGTATTCGATACGGAGGATGGGTCCTGCGCCTCATTCTGGCGGGAATTGCCGTCTCCGCGATGTTTTCGGCGGGATTGGGGATTTTGAAGTACATGGCGGATCCCCTGAAAGAATTGCCCGAGATTACGTTTTGGTTGCTGGGCAGCCTGGCAGGAATGAGCTGGACCGAAACTCTTTCCATTCTGCCTGCCGTTGCGCTGGGCATGGCCTACATGCTGGCGATGCGCTGGCGCATCAACGTGCTGTCCCTGAGCGATGAAGCCGCGCATTCACTCGGAGTGTCCGTGCAGCGCGAGCGCATGTTGCTGCTTGTCGCGGCGGTGGTCCCAACTGCGGCGGTCATCTCGGCCGCGGGCATGATTGGCTGGGTCGGACTGATGGTCCCGCACATTGGACGGCGCATGTTCGGAGCCGACACGCGATTTGCACTGCCCGCGACGATCCTGCTCGGTGGAATGTTCACGCTGCTCTGTGACGACCTGGCACGCATGCTGCTTCCGGGTGAGATACCGCTGGGCATCCTTACTTCGTTTGCAGGCGCCCTTGTATTTCTGATCCTCATCTCCAGCAAGGGAGTGCGGTGGCAGCGATGACCGGCGCCATACTTCGGCTCGAAGAGCTGTCGTTTTCCTATGCGCGTGATGCCGCGCTGGTGCTCGAGGATCTGTCGCTCGATTTGCCGCGCGGAGGCATCACAGCCCTGCTCGGCGCGAATGGTGCGGGGAAGTCTACACTGCTGTTTCTCTGCCTGGGCTGGCTGCGTCCCCGGGCTGGCCTGGTTCTGTTGCACGATCGTCCTCTCGCGCAATACTCGCGGAGTGAAACGGGAAGGCAGATGGCTCTCGTGCCGCAGCGCGAACATATCACCTTTGACTACTCGGTGTTGGAGTATGTGCTGCTGGGGCGCGTCCCATATCTCGCGCCCCTTTCCCAACCCGGATCCGCCGATTATACGATCGCGTACAGCTCGCTCGAGCGTGTCGGACTGGCCGCATTGGCGCGCCGTCCGGTGCAGACTCTCAGCGGGGGCGAGCGCCAGCTGGCGCTGATCGCGCGCGCTCTTGCCCAGCAGCCGCGCCTGCTGCTCCTGGACGAGCCGACCTCTCATCTGGATCTCCACAACAAAGCGAACCTTGTCGCATTGGTTCGCGCGCTGCATCGGGATGGCGTCAGCATCGTGTTGACTACGCACGAGCCCGAATTGGCTGCAGCGCTGGCCACGCACGTCGTGCTTCTCGATCAAGGCCGCGTGCTTTGCTCCGGCCCGGCTTCCGAGACGCTTACCTCAGAACATCTGGGTCAGCTGTATCGGATTCCAATCGAGGTGGTCGAATTCGCCGGTAGGAGGGTGGTGCTGTGGTCATGAAGCCGCGCGAGACCGCATTTTGGATCGTAACCGGCAAGCGCGGAGCGGGCAAGACCACGTTCTGCCGGTACATGGCGGAGCTGGCTCACCAGGCGGGATGGGACGTGGCCGGCGTTCTTTCGCCGCCGCGCATGGAGAATGGCGTCAAGACGGGCATTTTCGCTCAGGATTTACGCCACGGCGAACTTCGATTGCTGGCCAGCCTGGATTCGGGAGAAATCGCCGGGGCTCCCATGTGCCGGTGGGTTTTCAGCGAGCAAACGCTCCTATGGGCAAACGGCGCACTGGCCGGCGCGATGCCATGCGATCTGCTGATTGTAGATGAAATCGGCCCCCTGGAATTGGAGCGTGAAGCGGGTTTGCTCGCTTGGCGCTCCGTGATTGCTGCAGGCGCATATCGCGTCGCTCTGGCCGTCGTCCGGCCTGAATGCGCCCATCACCAGCTGCTGGAGGGAAAATCAAACGGATCGCTCACCATAAGCTCGTCCGAGCAGGCGTGCGAGCTCGCGCAAACAATGTTCGCGCAACTTGCATAGATCGAGAAGCGGCACGCCTTCATCCCAGGGCGCAAGCCCCATACGAGCTAACCTGAGCCACTTCCCCCACGTGATATAGGAATGTTTCTTCACCTCTCCAGCTACGATCGTTCATACCAGGCTGGAACCGGTGATCAGCTTGTATGCCTCGAGGTATTTCTCGGAAGTGGCCCGCGCGACCGCCTCCGGTAGTTCGGGGCCCGGCGGCTGCTTGTTGAAGCGGACTCCTTCCAGGTAGTCGCGCACGTACTGTTTGTCAAAAGAAGGCTGCGGCCCGCCCGGTTTATAGCTCGCCAGCGGCCAGAAACGCGAAGCATCGGGAGTCAGGATTTCGTCGCACACAATGACCCGGCCGCCGTGAAGGCCGAACTCGAACTTCACGTCAGCGATGATGATTCCTCTCTGGTGCGCGTAGTTCGCGGCGCGGTGATAGATTCTGAAGGTCAGGTCGCGCAATCGTTCGGCGGCATCACTACCCACGATCTTTGCCATCTCCTCAAACGAGATATTGAGGTCGTGACCGGATTCGGCTTTGGTCGCAGGCGTGAAAACAGGCTCCGGAAGCCGATCGCACTCGCGCAGGCCGCGTGGCAGCTTGATTCCGCACACGGCGCCGCTCTCCTGGTACTCCTTCCAACCCGATCCGGCAAGGTAGCCGCGCGCCACACACTCTATCGGGAAGATCTTTGCCTTATCAACCAACATGCTGCGGAGATGCAAAACGTCACGGTACGGCTGAAGCGCCTCGGGAAACTCGGCGACATCGGCGCTGATGAGGTGATTCGGGACGATATCCGTCATCATGCTGAACCAGAAGCGGGAAAGCTGAGTCAGCACGGCGCCCTTCATCCGAATCGGCGTGGGGAGCACTACGTCAAACGCCGAGATGCGATCGGTTGCGATCATCACCAGCCGGTCGCCGAATTCGTAGACATCCCGCACCTTTCCCCGGCGAAACAGCTTTAAGCTCTTCAGGTCAGTTTGAAGACATACATCTGTCATAAAAAGCCCACTTTGGTTTTTGCACGGCTTCTTGTTACGTTTTTGTCGGGATTCCAAACCCTGCAATCCAAAATCCGACTAGCTTGCCAGGGCTTCCGGGCGATCACGGAAATCGACACTCACGATCTGGGAAACCCCTGGTTCCTCCATGGTGACGCCGTAGAGGGTGCGCGCGATTTCCATCGTCTTCTTGTTGTGAGTGATGATCAGAAACTGCTTTTCTTTGCTCAAGGCCGCGATCAGTTCCGTGAAGCGGACGACGTTGGCATCGTCAAGAGGCGCATCCACCTCATCGAGAACACAGAACGGGCTGGGGCGGTAGCGGAAGATCGCGATCAGCAGCGCCAACGCTGTCAGAGCCTTCTCTCCGCCGGAGAGCAGAAGCACGTTTTGCAGACGCTTGCCTGGAGGTTGTGCAACGATGTCCACGCCGCTCTCCAGGAGATCTCCCTCATCCAGGAGGCGCAAGTCACATTGCCCGCCCTTGAACAAAATCTGGTAGACCTCGATGAAGTTCTCCCTGATGTGCAGGAAGGCGTCCTGGAACTGTTCGACCGAACGGCGATTGATCTCCGCAATCGCTTTCTGCGTGTCAACGATGGACTGCTCGATGTCCGCGCGCTGGCTGCTCAAGAACTGATACCTTTCCTCGTGCTCCTGGTACTCCTCCAGAGCCCGCATGTTGATGGGGCCGAAGTTCTCGACGCGCTCCTTCACCCCCTCGTAAGCCTGAATCACCTCGGCATAGCCGCGTTGCCATTCAGAATCTTCGATCAGGGTCATGATCTCCTCGACCGAGACGTGAAATTCTTCCTGGCAGCTTCTCTTCAGGTGGTCCAGATCGCTCTCGATCCGGGTCTTTTCGATTTCAATGGAGCTGCGCACGGTCATCGCCTGCTCGCGTTCCGCATGCATGCCGCGCAACTTTTCTTCGAGTGAAACGACCACGGCTCGCTGTGTCGCCAATTCCTTCTGTTGCTCGGCAAAGGCAGTTTCTCCTTCGCCAATCCGACGGGTCAGTTCAGCCAGCAGGGTTTCCGTTTCCGCCAGTTCCTGCGCGAGCCGGGTGATGCCGGATTGCGTCTGGGCTTTCTCCGCATGGTTGCTGGCCGTGCGCCGGCGCACTTCCTCGGCCTCCCGGCTGAGACGCAGCAGTTCGGATTCAATCCCTGAGAGCCGCTCTCTCTTGACGGCGTGCGCGGACGCAAGGCTCGCAAGCGTTTTCGACAGCGTCATGCTTTCGGATTTGAGTGATTCGAGGCGCAGGCTCAGTGATTGTAACTCCTCGCTGCTCACGCGGCTGCGCTGCTCTATTTCCTCCATCCCGGCGGCTGCTTCCTTCCCCTTGCCCTCAAATTCGGATCTTTCGCTCAGGAGTTGAGAGATCTCCTCGGCGGCGACACTTCTTGACTGTTCGAATTTGCGCAGCTCCGCCTCGAGGCGCTCGATATGGTTTTGCTGCATTATTTTTTCGATGTCCAGCCGGCGCGTCTCGGCGTTCAGGGTTTTGAGGCTTTCCTCGACGCCGGCGAGATCCGCCTTCAGTTCGGCAGCTTCGGCGCGCGTCCGCTCGATCTTGACGCGCATGGCTGCCAGATTGCGCTCCAATTCGCGTTTTTCGCGTTTCAAAGCGAGAAATCCCGCCATCGATTTTCTTTCTCCGACCGCCGACAGCGTACCCTTCGGGGAATAAGCCTCGCCTGCCAAGGTGAGAAAGTTCATGTCCGAATGGGTCTCTGCCACCTGAAATGCAGTCGGCAGATCCGAGACCATGACGGTGGCGGCGTATTCCGGCAGGACGCGTGCAAACGCTTCTCGGACGTCTTCGCGCATGCGCAGCAATTCATCGAGATAACCGACGACGCCTTCGCCCGACAGCGATGGACGCGGAGGCTGCGCATGGTGGCTGTGGCCGTTTCGGAGGGTCATGAATGTGCATTTCCCGGCGCCGATGCGCTTGACGCGATCCACACTCTGAACCGCGTCGTCCAGGCCTCCGACGAGGATATACTGCAGCGGGTCGTTCAAATAGTCTTCCACCGCCACCTCGTACAGAGCATCGGTTTCTAGATGATCGGCCAGCGTCTGCGCCGTGCAGGCTCGTTCTCCCGGGACTTGGGTGGAGAGGAACTTCTGGACGCCTTCGGAGTAGTTCGTGCGCCGCCGCTCGACCTCTTCCAGAGAGGCGTATCGATGCTGCATGATGCTCTGTTCTTCGACCAGGCCCGTGAGGTCTGCAGCGACTCCTTCGAGCCGTTTGGCCGTCTGAGCCGAGCGCGCCTCCAGCACCGCCACTTGCTCGCTAATCTCCCGGTACCGCGCCGCAGTCGTATCAAGTTCCCGGCGGAGTCCGGCCAGCTGATCCTGGAGCCGGGAGCGATCGCCCGCCTCCACCTCCTGCTCTGCCTGAATTCGTTCCACTCTCGCGGTGATTCGCTGAAGATTTTCCTGGCAGCGCGCATGCTGGTTTTTGAGGTCGGAGAGCCTGCCGGCGCGGTTTAACAGGAAAGCGCGCGTCTCTTCGATTTGGCCTTCCGTTGTGCGCAGGGCCTCCTGCAACACCCCGCTCCTCGCCTGCTCGCTCTCCAGCGCTGCCTGCTCGCTTGTGATTTCGCCTGCCAGCCCCGCCGAAGCCTGGGAAAGCCGTTCCTGTTCCAATTGGACCAGTTGTTCGCGCTCCGCAATCGCTCCCAAATCACGGGCGAGCTCCTTCAGGCGCTCCGCGAGATTCTGTCCCTGGGTTTCCTGGCTCTGCTTTCTGCTGGCGGCGTTTCCCGCATCTACGCGGAGGTCCGCCAACCGGTCGCGAGTTTCATCGAGCCGTTCTTCCTGAACCCTGCAAAGCTCCTGGCTGCTGCTGCGCGAGTCCTCCAGCCGCCCCAGCGACAAAAGAATCGCCTGTTCAAGCTCCAGCGCGGAGCTAAACCGCTGTTCGCACTGTTCCAAACGGGACTGCAGCTCGCGCTGTTCCAACCCGATCTTCAGTCGGTGGAGGCCCCGTAATTCTTCGCGCAAGCGATTATAGCGGCGAGCCTTAGCAGCTTGACGCCTGAGGGAACCCAACTGTCTGGTCACTTCCAGGACGATATCGTTTACCCGCAACAGGTTTTGTTGCGCGAGTTCGAGCTTCATCTCGGCCGAGTACCGGCGGCTCTTGAACAGCGTTATGCGCGCGGCTTCCTCGATCAGACTGCGCCGGTCGGCCGGTTTTGAACTCAAGATCTGGCCGATTCTGCCCTGTTCGATCAGCGCATACGAGTTGGGGCCCAGGCCGGTGCCTTCGAACAAAGCCTGAATGTCTTTCAGGCGGCAGCGGCGGCCGTCGAGGTAGTATTCGCTCTCGCCTGAACGATACAGCCTGCGCCCGACCGTGAAACCCTCGGGATTCAAGTTCATCCCATCCGGAATGATCGAATTGGCCTTCAAGCTAAGATGCAGTGTCACCTCGGCGAAATTGGTGGGCTTACGAGTCTGAGTCCCATTGAAGATCACTCCCTCCATGCGATCGGTGCGCAAACTCTTTGCGCTTTGCTCGCCCACCACCCAGCTGATTGCGTCCGCAATGTTGCTTTTCCCACAGCCGTTCGGCCCGACGATTGCTGTGCAACCTTCATGGAAGACGATCTGAGTTCGGTCGCAGAAGGACTTGAATCCGATGATTTCCAGTTTCTGGATTTGATGCATGGGTGAACCCTTTTGCCTTCCAACGAATCCGAGCCGGTTAGGCTGCTTGGCAGGTTCGGGCCGCCTCGAGCGTAACGGGCTGAGCAACGGAGGGAGTAAGGCACCATCCTGCCTGGACGCCCAAAACCCACTGTCAATTCAAGGAACCGGCGCCAGAGGGGGAATCAACCGGAACATGTTGAGAAATTGAGCCTTTTCCCGTCCCTGCTCACGCGCAAAAACCAGGTTTATCAGCGCCCCCGCACGACGGCTCGAACCACGGGTCAAATATAGCACAGGGGCGAGACCGTTCAACCGAAAAATCGCAATATAGTGTGCCGTCTTTGGGAATGGATACTATATGTAGTGAATGCTATGACTTGTGCTGCCGTTGATACTCCTCGAAGTCTTCAGGCGAGTTCACGTCCAGGAGATGATGATCCGAGAATCCTCCCTCGCCGGGGGTCAACTGGCGGACGCGCAGGAGGGAATCGCGGAAAATCGCAAGCATTTGGTGCTCGCCGCGCATCAGGTTGCGCTCTATTTCAGGCAAGCAAGTGCGGCTGTAAACTGCGCAAACCGGATGCAAGCGGCCATTTGACGTGCATGGAATGATCGCATCGTATCCTGCCGAGCATTCAATCAGGCGTCTGAGAAGAAACTCGGGTACGCCCGGCAGGTCGCAGGCGACGACAAGGATTAGCGGGCGTTGCGTTTGAATCAGAGCAGCATGTAGGCCTGCGAGAGGGCCCCTGCCGGCGTGGATGTCGGAAATTGTTTTCAATCCGAGGAAAGCATAGGCGGCGGGATCATTGGTTGACAGAAACACCTCGTCCGTAAGCGCCTGCAATCGCCTCGCGAGCAATTGGGCCACGGGCAATCCATCGATGCGCAGAAGTGCCTTGTCGCGACCCATGCGCCGGCTTTGCCCACCTGCAAGCAAAACAGCGGTGACGTCGGCAAAGAGGGCAGGGTGCGTCGATGCTTCGAGATTGTTCACGGACGAGCAGATTATCAGTATAAGTACGAAGGTTCAACCGCTCGTCGACGCAAGATGGCCAAACTTAAGGGAGTGTGAGTCCCGGAGGCGCTAAGATATGCTCGCTGTCGCACTTGGACTTTGACCTGGACCTTGAGGTGGACTTGGACTATCTGGCCCGACGCGAACTTTCGCAGGCTTGACCGCCTTAGAAGCTGGGTTCTATACTATGGTGTCATTACTAGCGGCAATTCATCCGCGCGGTTCCCTCGGAAAGGTGACTCCTGCAATGACGAAACGATGGGTTCTGGGGGCAGTGCTTGCTTTGTTGCTGCCGTCTGCTGGCAACGTCTGGTCGCAAACCGAGTTTTTCCGGCTCGAGGACCTGCGTCCTGGGATGAAAGGAATTGGCAAAACCTGCTATCTGGGCAGCGAGCCGCAGGATTTCCAGGTTGAAGTCCTTGGTGTAATGCGCCACATGAGTCCGGGTGGCGACGCTGTACTGGCGCGCTTCTCGGGAGGCCCACTGGCGGACACCGGTGTGTTTGAAGGGATGAGCGGCAGCCCTGTGTATATCGATGGCAAGCTTTTAGGAGCGGTGGCGTTCTCATTTCCCTTTGCGAAGGAATCGATTGGTGGCATCACGCCAATTGCTCAGATGGTGGATGCCTTTGCCGAGGGTCCGCAGACGGATCTCCCGGGCGTTAAGATTCTGAAGAAGAGCATGCTCTGGAAGTACCTGCCGCCTGGTCCAGGAGTTTTGGGCCTGGCGCCTGCCGTCCCAATTTCTGCACTAGAAACGCGGCTGCAACCCTCTCTTGCGGCTCTGACCGGCACATCGATGCTGCCGATTTCGACGCCGCTCAGCCTCGCCGGTTTTAGCTCGAGTACCCTGCGCTTGTTCACACCTGATTTTCGCGCCCTCGGGTTTTCGATCTTGCAGGGATCGGGTGCCTCAACAGGTGCCGGCCAATCAGCCATGCCCTCGCCGGCCGCCGACAATTCGCCTCTCGGGCCGGGTTCCAATCTAGTGATCCCCCTGGTTCATGGCGATCTTGACGTTTCCGCGGGAGGAACCGTCACATACATCGACGGCAAGAAGCTGTACGCATTTGGGCACCAGCTCTTCAATCTCGGCTTCAGCCAGTTGCCAATGTTCAAGGGAAAAGTCCTGACGGTTTTCCCAAGCCTGCAGAGCTCTTTCAAGATCCTGGAGACTACGGAACCAATCGGAACACTCCGTCAGGACCGGGAGATGGGGGTTTACGGCCTCCTTGGTGAGACTCCTGCCATGATCCCTATGCACATCCGCATGGCGACAAGCAGAGGAATCAAAAAGGTGTGGAACTTTGATCTGGCGCAGGATCGCTTTCTCACTCCTCTATTAATCAACCTGACCATATTTGAGACTATCAACTCAACGGAACGTGCCATGGGCGCGTCCACGATCAGGCTGAAAGGCAAGATCAATGTGGCGGGAGAAAAGCCCATCCTGATTGAAAACAGCTTCTCTTCCGACAGCAGTTCGCCTGCCAACGCGGCGATCTCCATCGCGGCGCCGGTCAACTTCTTGATGGCGTCCGGCTACAAGAATCTCAAGTTCGATGATATCGATCTCGACATTTCGGCAGTTGAGGACAACCGAACCGTTGTGCTCGATACCCTTCGCCTGGACAAGACAGAATTGAAAGCCGGAGAATTTGTGAATGTCGACTTTTTCTACCGGGCGGTGGATGGAGAAATGACCAAGGATTCCTATCCCGTGAGAATTCCGCCGGAGATCACTCCCGGGCCGCTCTCCATGCTTGTGGCCGATGGATCGACGATGATGGAGCTGGATGCTCAGGAGCAGGGAGAGGATTTCATTCCGCGGGACCTGGCGCAGGTGATCCGGTTTATCAACAACATGCACAGCAACGATCGTCTTTACCTACGCATGTTTCGCCGACAGGCCGGGGCTGTGGTCGACGGGGAAGGCTTCCCCGGTTTGCCGCCATCGATCCTGTCGATTTTCAGGTCCGACCGCAACACCGGCAGCATGCTTCCTCTCCAGATACTGCCTCTGATGGAATACGAGGTGCCTCCCGGCGATTATGTCGTCTCGGGATCCAAGCAGTTGAACCTCATAATCAACCCATGAACCGGAACCCTCTGGAGGATTGGATTTCCGATCCACCCAGATTCGAAGGGTTCCCAAGAACATTGATATTCGGAGCCATAGATGCGAGTTCGAGGCCCAATCCTAGTGATTTCCATGCTGGCAACATCGTGTTTGCTGTTTGCCGTCACCCCGCAATTCTGGGAGAACTTCAGCCAGGACGAGTTGTTGAAAGGAACGCTGACACGCGTTTCCCTCGGACCGGAAGGCAAGCTCTTTCTGGCGCCTGCCTACAGCCAGTTCTTCGACACCGGCCAGCCTTTCATTTTCTCAATGGTTCAGGACAAAGCCGGGAACCTCTTCCTCGGAACCGGGCATGAAGGGAAAGTCTTCAAGGTCGATCCCCAGGGCAAGGGCAGTGTCTACTTTCAATCGAAGGAGCTGGATGTTTTTGCTCTGGCCGTCGATACGGCAGGAACTCTCTATGTGGGAACTTCTCCAGAAGGGAAGGTGTACAAAGTCACGGGACCAAATCAGTCGACGGAATTCTGCAACCCTGAGGCCAAGTACATCTGGGCGCTCCTTTTCGATGAGTCCGGCAACCTCTACGTCGGCACGGGAGCGAAGGGATCGATCCTCAAGGTCTCTCGCGGCGGCGAGAAATCGACCTTTTATGAGCCGCGCGACGACAATGTCGTGTGCCTCGCGCGGGAAAGCAATGGCAACTTCCTGGCAGGCACCTCGCCGGGCGGCAAGCTGATCGAGGTCAACCAGCAGGGCAAGGCGTTCACGCTGGTCGACACTCCCATGGAAGAGATCCATGCCGTCGCAATCGACCGTTTCGGAACGATCTATGCGGCCGCGACAAGCTCAAAAGCAGGTACCAAAGCAGGTCCCGCCGCTCTGGTGCCATCAGCCGGAGGGGCGGCGCCCGCGGCCTCGATCCAGATTCTGACCAGCCTTGCGGAGAAGCCGAAGGAAGGGAAGACGACAGTCACGGCCCCGGGCGGCGAAAAGGACACGAGCGGCGCCAGATCGGCAATCATCGCAATCTCGAAAAACGGCGGCATGGAGACCGTGTACAACTCCGAGGACCGTGTAATCTATGATCTTCTCGTTCGAACCGACGACGCTCTGCTCGCGGCGACTGGAGGCAAAGGGAGACTCTTGTCGGTCGACGGCGCCAAGCAGATCACCGTCGTGACGGATTCGCCAGAGGACCAGATGACCTGCATGATCGCTGCCGGTGATGCGGTTTTCGTCGCGGGTAGCAACCAGGGCCGGGTGTACAAACTACAGGCTCAGACGGCACAGAACGGCACGTTCGAATCACGTGTGATGGATGCGAAGGTTGTCTCTTCCTGGGGCAAGGCCTTCTGGCGCATCCCGACGAGTGCTGGAGGAAACATCAAGTTATCCACCCGGTCGGGAAATACGTCCGATCCAGACACTACCTGGAGCGATTGGAGCGCGCCTTATACAGCGCCAGGGCAGCAAATTCCAAACCCGAACGCTCGATATATGCAATGGCGGGCCGCGTTCGAGCGTGGCCCCAGCGCGACGGCCCCGGACACGCTGGAAGGAGTGCAGTTTTCCTACTTGCAGCAAAACCTGCGCCCGCAGGTCGTCAATATCTCAATCCTGCCTTCCGGAGTGGCACTGCAAAAGAATCCTCCTATGCTGTCTGGATCGATGAGCCTTACCCTGAGCGCCGTCAGCAGCGACGGCGAATCCCTTAATTCGCCGCGGCAACGAGGGAAAGAGCTTAACCCCATGCCGCCACGCCAGGTGTTGCAGGGAGGAGCCCAGGCGTTTACCTGGAAGGCCACCGACGATAACGACGACACCTTGGAGTACTCGATCTATTTTAAAGGGGAAAATGAATCTGACTGGAAGCAGCTTGCGAAAAACCTCCCCGACACTTTTTACACACTCGACGGTACTGCGTTGCCGGACGGAACCTACCGGCTGAAGGTGGTGGCCACCGACGCTCCCTCCAATCCTTATGGCAAAGCCCTGATCGGGGAGCTGGTCTCCAAGCCCTTTGTGATCAGCAATGCCACGCCTGCCATCACCATCACGAGCCACTCGGTGACCGGCAAGCGGATTGAGATTCTATTCCATGCGAAAGTCAGCGTGGGCCATATTGCCAGCGGAGAATTCTCGATTGACGGCGGTGAATGGAACCTCGTGTTCCCGACTGATGGGATCGCCGACTCCGCGGAAGAGGACTTCCAGCTGACGACTTCCGAGCTTACCCCCGGGGAACACATGATCGGCTTGCGCGCCAGTGATGGAAACGGCAGCACGGGAACCACCAAGCTCGTCGTAAGAATCCAGTGAAAGGCCTCAGACTTCAGATCTCGAACAGGCTGCTGACTTCTTTGGCCGGCGCCCTGATGTCTGCCTGAGGAAGGTGATCTCTGCGCGGGTGAGCCGGCGGAAGGTGCCTATCTGCAGGCCTTCGAGAGAAAGCGGCCCTATTCCCGTGCGCACGAGCTTCAGTACCTTGAAGCCGACGGCTTCCACCATGCGGCGCACTTCCCGGTTCTTGCCTTCCTGAAGGACAACCTCCAAGCGACTATAATTACCGCGGTCCTCCAGGTGCCGCACCGAACGCGGCTGCGCCCAGTCGCCTCGCTTCATTCTGATGCCGGAGGCAAGCTGCGCGACGGTATCGCCGCTGACCAGGCCGTTCACTTTAATCAGATAGGTTTTTGCAATGCCCGAGGCGGGATCGGATACGAAAGTGGCGAACTCAGTGTCGTTGGTAAGCAACAGCAGCCCCGAGGAATCCTTGTCAAGACGCCCGACGGGAGCGACCCAAGGCACGGTTTTATCCAGATAATCGTAGATGGTCGCGCGCGCGTCAGGGTCCCCGTGACTTGTAACGACTCCTTTGGGTTTATAAAAGAGCAGATATACTTTGCTTGCTCGCTTGAGACGTTTTCCGTCCAGGCGGAGGGAGTCGCGATCCATGTGAACCCAATGATCGGGGTCCCGCACAACCAGGCCGTTGACTCTTACGCGGCCGGATCGAATCCATTCGCTTGCGGTCGACCGCGAGGCAATCCCGAAGCGCGACAGCACACGGTCAAGAGTCATTGCGGTTTTGCTCTGCACACAGTGGATGTACCATAAGCGAGCGTGGAAGTGAATTCGGATCGGGAGGGGCGCGCATCCGACTGGGGAATTCTCCGGCTCGGACTTTGGCCGCGCGCGAAACCTAGCGAACCGCGGGGCGTCTGCCCCGACAATGACACCCAGTCGCCGGCGAGCAACACCCGGCATGATGAGCGGAGAGGCAATGAATCCCCAATCGTTATTACACAACCTCCTTTCAAAGCTGACCCCGGAGTACTTTGCCGGACAGGTGATTCCCGGCGCTTTTAATGTTCTGGTCATCTTGATTCTGATGCTCCTCGCATTGAGAGCGGCGCGGATGGTTTCGACCCGCTTGTTCGCCGTGTTCCAAAAACGGAAGGGGGACACGGAGTTCATGAAGCGGGCTGATACGCTCCGCTCCGTCGTGCGCTACATCCTCAATCTGACCATTGTAACAGTAGCCCTGGTTATGATCCTCGGAGAGCTCAGAATCGACATCGCGCCCGTCCTTGCTACCGCCGGCATCGTCGGGCTTGCCGTTGGCTTTGGAGCGCAGACGCTGGTACAGGATGTGATCGCCGGGTTCTTCATTCTGCTCGACGACCAGATTCGCGTTGGGGATGTCGTGGAGATCGCGGGGAAATCCGGTCTCGTTGAGAAGGTAGATCTGCGCATGACCACCCTCCGCGACATGTCCGGGAATGTCCATTACGTGAGGCACGGAAAGATAGATTTCGTCACCAATATGACAAAGGATTTTTCTAATTTCGTATTTGACATCCCGGTTGCCTACCACGAGGATGTCGATCGTGTGGCAAGCGTCATCCAGAAAGTGCACGAAGATCTCCGCGCCGATCCCTCTTTTAGCCACGATATCATCGCTCCCATGGAGATGCTCGGCCTGGATCGTTTTACTGAATCGGCGATCATCCTTAGAGCCCGCACTACCACCAGGCCTATCCAACAGTGGCGCGTTGCCCGGGAATTCAATCGCCGGCTGAAAATGGCTTTTGACGAGAAGAACATCGAGATGCCGTTTCGCGAGATTACCGTGCACATGGCCCATGACAGAAAAGGAGGTTTTCCGCGATTTGCCGCGGAAGCCCATGGGAATGCAGACACGAAATAAGTGAGCGGAAACCATGATGATTTCCATTTTGCCTCTCGTTGTGCAGGATCCCATTATTGTCAGGGTCACGGATTCCCCGGCATCGCCCTGTGCCAGCCTCGTTGAAGGAGTGGAGACGGACAGGTTGCTGATACGCTGGCCGACCGCATCCGGGAAACGCATGTCGATTGCGGCCGGTAGAATCCTCACCGTGTGTTTCTGCAGGGGCGGGCGGGCATTCGAGTTTCAGGCGAGGGTTTTGGAAACTTCCGAGGGACCGCTGCCTCTTGTGGCCATTCGGCCCTCGACCTCTCCGCGCAGCGTTCAACGGCGGGAAGATGTCAGGGTTCAGACACTCGCCCGGGTCGAGTTGGCCCCAAGAGTGGTCGAGCTTGCCCGATTCAAGGGCCCTGGTCATAGTTCACCGACAATCAAAGGGGAAGCAAACAGTATCAGTGCCGGAGGATTTTCGGTTTCTGTCCCGATGCCGATCCCTGTCGGGACGCTATTCCATGCGTCGCTGTCTCTCCACGGCGAGCGCGGCAGTCCGCTGAGGGTGACTGCGAAGGTGGTGCGGTGCAAGCCTGTCGAGAGCCATGAAGCCGCACCGCAGGCGTTCGAGGTGGGTTTTGCTTATGCCAATTTGGCAGAGGCCGTCCGAAAACGGATCGTGCGTTTCGTCTTCGGAGCGCAGCGAGAGCAGGTTGAGGAAGAAGAGTGATCGAAGTCGATCCGCGGGTAACCGCTTAGCTGCAGCAACGAGGATTTGGTGCCCTCGGCATAATGAGGATAGTCCCATTGCCCCGGAATCACACCTCCACCTCGAAGCTTCGCGTTGTCATCGCCGAGCACGCGCCAAATGTGCATGGGTGATTTGACCCATGGCTAGGCGATTTCAACAATCTCTTTCTGTTTAAGAATGCAACAATCGGCGATAGCCACGACTGACCCAGGGATGGCAGAAAGTCGATCAACAGAGACGCATTCTGTCCGCAATTCATTTAAATTATTGACTATATCATGTGACATGCAGGCACTTGCGACTTTCCCACAGCTGGTAAGTGCGGTATCTGATCGTTGAGGTTTGCAATGGTGCTGATCGTGCATACAGATTCTGTTTACGACCTCGTGCATTTACGCTGGGATGGTTTTCCTGTGCGGGAACCCTGGGGGAGCTCACCTCAGGGGAGGCGGACTGCAGTTCTGTGATGAGACTACGCGTTCATATTTTACTCCTGGTGGCCATGATGAGTTTTCCCGTCTGTGCTGTTGCACAGAAGGCGGAAGACTGTCTGATGTGCCATGACAACAAGGATCTGACGACCAAGAGGGATGGCAAGGAAATCTCTCTCTACGTGGATGGCAAGAAGTTTTCAACTTCAGTGCACGGGTCGCTCGATTGCGCGGATTGTCACAGTGACCTGCAAAACAAGGATCTGCCGCATGAAGAAAAACTGGCCAAGGTCGATTGCGGCAAGTGTCACGCGGACGAGCAGAAGCTACAGTCGCAATCCATCCACGGCCAGAAGGTGTCGCGCGGCGATCTGCTGGCGCCGCGCTGCAAAGACTGCCATGGCAACCACGACATTCTTCCGGTAAAGGATCCCAACTCCGCGGTGGCTCCCGGGCGCATTCCATACGTCTGCGGCAAGTGCCATTCTGAAGGCACGCCGGTTCAGCGCCAGCGTGAGATCCGCGAGTCGAACATCATCGAGAACTACTCCGAAAGCATGCACGGGGAAGCGCTCCTGAAGAAGGGGTTGGTGGTGGCGGCTACGTGCGTTTCGTGCCACACGGCGCATCAGATTTTGCCGTACACCGACTCGCGTTCTTCCATCGCGCGCAAAAACATCGCGGCGACCTGCACCAAATGTCATGCACAAATCGAGCAGGTGCACCGGAAGGTGATCCGGGGTGAGCTTTGGGAAAAAGAGGCGCACGTTCTCCCTGCCTGTCCGGACTGCCACCAACCGCACAAAATCAGAAAGGTATTCTACGACCAGGGCATGGCCAACGCGGACTGTCTCCGATGTCATGCGCGTCAGGACATCAAGTCTTCGAAGGACGGGCACTCCCTTTACGTGGACGAGTCGGAATTGAGCCACTCGATGCACGTGAAGCAAGGCTGCAGCCAGTGCCACATTGGGGTAACTGCGTCACTCGTTCGTCCGTGCGAGACAATCACGCAGAAGGTCGACTGCGGCTCCTGCCATGCCGAGGTTGTCCAGCAGTACCAGCAGAGCACGCACGGGCAACTTTTTGTAAAACAGGATCCCAACGCTCCGACATGCCACGAATGCCATGGCACGCACGGCGTTCTTGGAAAGGGGGATCCTGCTTCTCCCACTTTTCCCCCTAATGTTCCGGTTTTATGCGCCAGGTGTCACCGTCAGGGCCAAAAAGCGGCCGTGCGTTACACGGGTCCCGAGAAAGAAATCGTGGAAAGATACACGGAGAGCATCCACGGAAAGGGGCTCCTGAAGAGCGGGTTGGTAGTGACGGCGATGTGCACGAGCTGCCACACGGCGCACCGCGAGTTGCCGCGCACGGATCCTTCTTCGAGCGTCAATCCTGCCAATGTTCCGGCGACCTGCGGGAAATGCCATAATGGCATTCAGGAGCTGTTCGAGCAGAGCGTCCATTCGCGGAAAATCACCAACACCAAGGACCCGCTCCCGGTGTGCAACGATTGCCACAGTGCCCATACGATCACTCGCACTGACGACGAGGGCTTCAAGCTGACGATCATGGGCCAGTGCGGGCGCTGTCACGAAGCGATCGCCAAAACGTACTTTGACACGTACCATGGCAAGGTATCGCAACTGGGGTACACAAAAACCGCCAAGTGTTACGACTGTCATGGTGCCCATGACATTCTCAGGGTGAGCGATCCGCGTTCCCACTTGAGCAGGACCAATGTGGTTGCAACCTGCCAGAAATGCCACCCGGGCGCAACGCGCCGTTTTGCCGGCTATCTGACTCATGCCACTCACCATGATCCTGCCAAGTATCCGTACCTGTTCTGGACCTTCTGGGGGATGACCGGGTTGCTCCTCGGCACCTTTACACTGGGAGGGGCCCATACGTTGCTTTGGTTGCCACGGGCTCTGCAGATGCGCCGGAAGAGCCATAGAGTCCATGCGGCGACGCAGACGGTCGAGTATTTGCGTTTCACCCGCCTGAATCGTATCCAGCACGCCGTCATGATCGTAAGCTTCATGAGCCTTGCGCTCACCGGTCTTACCCTGAAGTTTGCTTACACCAGTTGGGCATCGACGCTTTCGCACCTGCTCGGCGGCTTCGAATCCGCCGGTTATATCCATCGAGTGGCGGCCTCGTTCATGATCGGCGTCTTTGTCAGCCATGTCGTGGACCTCGTGCGCCGCAAACGGCACGAGCACGGCTCCTGGCGAAAAATGTTGTTCGGGCCCAACACCATGCTTCCGACTCGCAAGGATTTCAGCGACTTCTACGGCTCCATCAAGTGGTTTCTGGGAATCGGGGAACGTCCTGCGTATGGCCGGTGGACTTACTGGGAAAAATTCGACTATTTCGCCGTTTTCTGGGGTATCGCTGTAATCGGAACCACGGGGCTTACTCTCTGGTTCCCGGAATTTTTCACCCGATTCATGCCCGGCTCGTTCCTGAACATCGCGACCATCATTCACAGCGACGAGGCGTTGCTTGCGACCGGATTCATTTTCACGGTCCATTTCTTCAACACGCACTTGCGCCCTGAAAAATTCCCCATGGACATTGTGGTTTTCACCGGCCGGATGCCGGTGGAGGAATTGCGCCAGGATAAACCTATGGAATACGAGGCGCTGGTGCAGAGCGGCGAACTTGAAAAAAACCTCGTCGAGCCCTATCCTGCGGTTGTTGTCAAAACCATTCGCATCTTTGCCTGGGGAGCGCTTGCGCTGGGGTTCTGCACGGTGATCTGGATTGTCTACGCAATGTTGTTCGCATACCGCTAAACCATTTCCTCGCGGGCATGCGCCATCTATCGTGGCTATTGGCAGTTCGTGGAATCGAAGGTCTATGAGAGCAGCCGTTCATGGTGTTTTGATCTCGGTCTTGCTCCTGCTCATTCCGGGCTTCGCTCTGGCCCAGTCGAACGAGGAATGCCTCGCGTGCCACAGCGAGCCCACTCTGACCAAGCATCAGAAGGGTCAGGAGATTCAGCTTTATGTTGACAAGGATCTGCTCAAGCGCTCCGTCCACGAATCGCTGAACTGCGTGGACTGTCACCGGGGTTTCAATCCCGCGCAAATCCCGCACGCAAAAAAAATCCAGCCGGTCCAATGCCAGACCTGCCACGACGTCGGGACCTACGAAAAGAGCGTGCACGGCCAGGTGTTCGGCGCGTCCGGATGCTCGAATTGCCACGGCACGCATAATATTCTCGCTCCTGGCAACCCGGAGTCACGGGTGAACCGCGGCCATCTCGACAGCACCTGCGGCAAGTGCCATGAGGACGAAAGAGATCGCTACTCCAGTTCGAAGCACGGCGTCGCCATGGCCACGGGATCCAAAGGGGCTCCCTCCTGTGCGGATTGTCATGGCGCGCACGCCATCGTGCCGGTGTCCGATCCGGAGTCGGTGCTGTACAAGACCAAGGAGCCTGCTGTTTGCCTGAAGTGCCATCTGGATAACGCACAGGTGCGACAACAGGTAGGGATGTCGGCAGGTTTTATCGCGGGATACGAAGAGAGCGTGCATGGAGTAGCCTTGGCGAAGGGTGACATCAAGGCGCCCACTTGCAGTGATTGTCACGGCGCCCATGACATGGCGATCGGCAGCAATCCAAAATCGCGGGTCAGCAAATTCAAGGTCCCGGATACATGCGGCAAGTGTCACAGTGACATTGTCGCGGTGTATTTCGAGAGCGTCCATGGGAAGGCGCTCAAGGCGGGGAACGATGAGGCCCCCAACTGCACCGATTGTCACGGCGAACACCAGATCTTCGCTCCAAGCGACCCTCGGTCGCGCGTATCGGGCAGGAATGTTTCCGCCCGCGTCTGCGCAGTCTGCCACAATTCCGTGACGCTCACGCAGAAATACGGTCTGGCTTCCCAGCGCTTTGCCTCGTTCGAGGACAGCTATCATGGGCTGGCTTCCAAGGAAGGCAGCGTACAGGTGGCCAACTGCGCAAGCTGCCACGGCTTTCACGGCATCAAGTCTTCGTCGGATCCCACCTCCACAATCTACAAGGCGAATCTCCCGACCACATGCGGCAAATGCCACCAGGGGGCCAATGAGAATTTCACCAAAGGCGATGTGCATCTTGTCATCGCTCAGGCCTCTCAGCCGGTCCTGTACTGGATCAAGCTGTTTTACATCATCCTCATCGTGATGGTCGTAGGCGGCATGCTCGCGCACAACTTGCTCGATTTCATTCGCAAGTCAAAGTTGCGTTTTGCGATACGCCACGGTCTGGTGGAAGCAGAGCATTTCGGCCCGGCTCAATACCTACGAATGTCGCGGGGAGAGCGCATCCAGCACGTGACGCTGGCGGCATCGTTCATCACCCTTGTGATCACCGGCTTCATGCTGAAATTCCCGGACGCGTGGTGGGTGGCCCCGATTCGCCAGTTGAACGAAAAGATTTTCGCGGTGCGCGGTCTCGTACACCGCATTGCCGGTGTGGTGTTGATCGGCGTCAGCCTTTATCACGTCTATTATGTCCTGTTCGCTGCCCGGGGCAAGAAGCTGATTCGCGACCTGCTGCCGCAGTTGCGCGATTTGAGCGAGCTCTGGAACGCGGTCAAGTATTACCTCGGCTTGTCAAAGTCCAGGCCGCAGTTCGGCCGCTTTACCTATATCGAGAAGGCGGAGTATTGGGCTTTGATTTGGGGCGTAATCGTGATGGGCGGGACGGGGATCATCCTCTGGTTCAACAGCTACTTCATCGGCAAGTTCACGCTCCTCGGGTGGAATGTAGCCCAGGCCATTCATTATTATGAGGCCTGGCTTGCAACGCTCGCGATACTCGTGTGGCATTTTTATTTCGTTATCTTCAACCCCAATGTATATCCGTTGAACACGGCCTGCGTCACGGGAATGCTTACGGAAGAGGAAATGGCGGATGAGCATCCTCGAGAACTGGAAGAAATCCGCTCACAGCAGATGGAGGAAGGCATGGTTGGGGGGGATGAAAACCTGTTCTCCACTTCCTAGTTTCTTTCGCTTAACCGGCGATTAGCCGGTTAAGCGAAAGAAACTAATTAGAGACGTAGACCCTGCTGAATGTCAGCACCAACTGCGAGTCCACAGCCCTGCCGTTGCGGCTGGCAGGCCTCCAGTTCGCCGACATGATCATCTCAGCGAAAGCGCTAAGCAGGGACTCGTCGACCGGGTACTCCAAAATATCCTGAATCTTCGCGGCGCCGCTGCGGTCCACCATGGCGACGACCGATACCGTATCGTCCTGGGCAGTGCCGGGCGCGCTCTGGCCGAAATTCACCATGTTCAGGTCGTTGATTTTCGGGTTGCTGGGACTGATCGGTATTTTCTGGGATTGGACCGGCGTGATCCCGAGATTTCTGAGGACTCCGATTCCCACCTGCTGAGAGCGCTGTGTTTGGGACATGCCGCTGCCCACCGAAAACTGGTCCACAAATCCCAGATTCATGGGACTCATGGCAGCATAGATGGCAATGAACAGCACGACGGTTGCCATTGTACCCGTCAGCCGGGTCAGATACCACATCCCCTCGGTAGTCCGAATCTTGGACCAGCGGTATTCAAAAGCGGAGCGCAACACGCTTCTCCAGGAATCCCGACAGGCGGCACGGATCTTGATCTCGACAAGGTCACGGAGAAACGCGGGTGTTTGGACCGGCTGCAGCTTCCTCAGACTGTCCTGAAGCCTTCGGAGACGCGCGAACTCCCGATTACACTCCGAGCAGTCACGCAGATGCTGAACCACACGGGCGGACGGTTCGTCCTCGAGCATCCCATCAAGGAACAACGACAAGTTGCCAAGCACCTTCTCACATCTCATGACTTTGCCCCCGGTAATTACTCATCCCAGAGTTCCGTTGAAACGACGCTTAAGCTCTTCGCGTCCCCGCGCGATGCGCGATTTCACCGTGCCAAGCGACAAGCTCAGCGAGTTGGCAATTTCCTCGTAAGACAACCCTTCGACATCCCTCATGATCACCGCAATCCGCTGTTGTATCGGCAGACACAAGAGCACGCGCTCTATCTCCTGGCGTGCCTCCCGCATCCGCAGCGCCTCTTCCGGGGTACGCTCGCTGGACTCCAGCGACTCCGATAGAGTGCGGCTGTCATCCTGGCTCAGGTGTGCGTCCAAGGAGACCGTCCCGCGCCGCCTGAGGCGGCTCCACCACCGGCAACGGTTCGAGGCACGGTTAATCGCGATCCGGTAGATCCAGGTCTTAAGCGAAGCCTCGCCGCGAAACCTGTGCAGCTTGCGGAACACCGCCAGAAACACCTCCTGGGATACATCAAGCGCTTCTTCACGGTCCCCCAATATGCGCATCGTCAGGTTGAACACCATGGACTGGTAACGTGCAAAAATCACATCGAACGATTCCGCCGCGGCGGCACACGTCTCTCGCTCGAGCGTAACGTCCTTTTCATAGCCGGCAAGAGTCAACTCATCCGGAAAGCCCGTGTTCATGCGACCATCCGTTTCAATATGGTTTCAACCACAGCCCCAGATGTGTTCCGAAAAACTGTGCCTGATACATTAGACATCACCTGACGCCGAAAAGTTTCCGAAATCTTCAAAGAGCGTGCCCCCCAGTTCAATCGCCCGGCAGCAATTCGTGCAACTCGGCAGGAGTCAGTTTTTGAACCTTTTCGAGGTAGTTGGATAACGTCAACAGTTTCAACATCTTATCTTCCGTGCGCGTTACAGCCATGACTGCCTCGAACCGTTTCCTCACCGCCGTCGGGCTCATACCCTCCGGGGCTTTTTGCACCAAAGCCTCCTCGACAACGTACCCCACGATCCCTGGCGAGTAGTACCTGCCAATTCCATAGATCAGGAGAAACAGAGCCGCCATGAAGCTTAACAGCGTAATTCGCCATTTGAGATTTCTGTTCATTTGTAGCTCAAGTATATCAGATTGAGCAACGGTTTAGCCGCAGCAACGAGGATTTGGCATCCTCGGAATGATGAAACAACCAACCTTGTGCTATAATTCGTCCGTTTTTAAAAACTTGTTATCACGCCTATGTACTGTCCCAAATGCCGAAGTACGGAGATTGACGATGCGGGGGTTTGCCTTGTGTGCGGCTTCCAGGTGCCGACGGGACAGCTGCCCGACGGGATTCCGGCACAGGAGGTCCAGCCAGACCACGGCAGCACCCTTCCCATGAACGAACCCGAGGATAGAGAAGAGCTCCCGGAGTGGCGACAGGAGCTCACTCGGCGTCTGCAGGAGATCAAATCGAGGCGGGAAGGGCACACGGGCAGCATGCAGGAACCGAGCCGCGATGCTCAGATTGCGACTGCCACGACGCCGCCGCAAGAAATGCCGGAACCCGAGGTACCGCCAATTCGGTCTCCGAGGCTCAGGAAGCCGCGCCGTGCAATTCCGGCTGAGGACGTACGGCTTGCATCCGCACCTGATGCCGTCGCTCCGGCTATTCAAACATCGGAGTTGCCGACGGAAAACACGGGCTGGAAGATTTCGGTGCCTGAGAACAGGGCAGAGAGCTTGTCTGCGGTCGACGTCGTGGTCCGCCCCTTTGCCTCGGGCGCCGATCCCTCACGCCGACGACAGTCCCAGGCTTTGATCGATGCCGTCATCGCAAAGCAGCCCGTCGAGACGCCCGGCTCTGCGCCCGCGCCGGAAATTGAAACTCAGGCTGCCATTGCCGGCGAGCCCCGGAACGACAAGTTGATCCTCATGTCGCGCACCCTGGCGGGTATGGTGGACCTTATCATCGTAGTGGTGTCCGCGAGCTCCCTGATTTTTGCGGTGGATGTTTTCGAAGGAATTGAAATATTTGATGCGGTGAGCATGGTGCATTACATCATGCTCTTGCTGATGACCTACTTTCTGTATTCCTTCTTTTTCCTCGGAACGGCAGGCCAGACCGTGGGCATGATGCTTACGGACCTGAAGATCACCGAGAGTTCATTTAGGCGGCCGCGCACGAGCCAGATTTTCGTCCGCTGCGTCGTCTATCTTCTCGGAACCGCCGGATTGGGATTGGGATTGTTGTGGGGCTGTTTCGATCGGCAGGCGATGTGCTTGCATGACCGCCTGTCCCGGACCCAGGTCACACGGATTCCATTCTACTGAGCGGCCGCGCACGTGGTGTCGCGCCACTGCGATCGACGGCCCCATACCTCTGATCCGTCCTGTCTTGACCGAAGGTAGCGGACTACTTGCCTTCGAACTTTTCGGAATAGGATTGAGGCAAGCCGACAATCAGGCGCACGGTTGTCCCATGCCGCCGGACTGACCGGTACTCTCCTCCGGAAACCAGACCGAGCTCATTCGGGGAGTGCCCGACATCGTTCGCTTGGGGATAGCGGTGCTTGAGCCAACCTGAGAGCGCTTCATAGAAGCGGTCAGCGCTTTCTTGATCATCCCATGCCGTTTCGAGGAACACGGCGCTGCGGTTGCCGATTCCCTCCTCTACGAGCATGACTTGGTCTCCACCCCATCCGGACGCGGCCGCCTTGGCCGCTTCTTCGGAGAGGCTGAGCTTCAGAAGCAGATAGAGAGAAAACTCGCCCATCACATTCTTGTAAGCGATCTTCCAGTCCTTGCCGAGCTCCGGCGTGGGGTCCTCAATTTCCACTGCCTTCGGCGCGTCACGAGGGCCCATATATTTCTGAGGGTGGATGATCTGTTCGGTTGACGCCGGGGGATCTGCATAGATCTTGTCGACCACGGACCACGGCTGGTTGTCTGCACGGACCTTTTGAAGAAAAGAGGCCCCATAGCTGTAGGGAAAAACCAGGGTCTCCTTCACATATTCCGGAGCGGTCCTAAGCACCTCGTACTGACTGCTCTCCACCTCGAGCTGGGCGTGCCCGACGAAGACCAGATCCGGAAGTTGCAGAAACGTCCTTCCCGACGGCTCCAGAAGATAATCGAGCATGACTGCCGTGGCATCGCCTTCGACGAGCGCCTGGTGGGCCATTTCTGCATCGTCATTGTGCGCGTTGCGATCCTTCTTGAACATGGCGTCCAGATCAAAATACTGGTCCTGCACCGCATGAGTCAGCTCATGAACCATCGCCGGCTTTTGTTCCTCCAAGGGAAGCCACCCGGCAATGAAGAATGCCTTCTTTTCGGGATCGTAAAACCCTCCCACTTGTTCTCCGAGAAGTTTCAGTGTGAACGCCGCGTAGTCGAGATCGGAGGGAATCAGACCGAGTTTTTGGAGAAGGATCCCTTGGTTTTTCAGATCACTTTTCTGATAGTGGTCGTCGACCTCCTGCCTCAAGAACAGCGAGATCTCCTCGCGGCTCTTCACCCCTTTTTGGATGGGCGCTTTCGGTGCCAGACCGCGGAGACGCGCCACTACGGGAATCAGGTCATCGACTGCCGACAGGAGCCTATCGGGCTGGGTTGCTTCCTGCCGGTGTGCAAGAGCGCTTCCCGCAACGCACAAAACCGGTGCCAGGATCAAAAACCACGTGGTTCGCCATCGAATGTTGCGCATTGACACTACCATCTCCAAAAGAAGTTAACCGGCATCACTGTCTGCCTGCGGGGAACGCGACGGTGTGTCGGCAAAATCCGCCCGGATCCGCGAATTCTCGACTCTCTGATCGTTGCCCGACTCCCATGCGAACGCATGGATGATATGCGCTGGACGGTAGGCAGTCAATGCCGGCCGCCAACTATCCTTCCCTGCGGTTTGAATTGATTTTGGGCTTTTCAGGGTGTAAATTTTCACCTTTGCGTTCCCCGTAGGAAGAGGCTTTGCTCCCCATGACTGACGTTGTTCCCATACTTGTAATGGCGTTATTGGTCGGCGGTATTGCTGCCCTCTTTATCGCCGGCTCGATCCTGCTGGGGCCCAAAAAGCGCACTCGCGTTAAGGACGAACCTTTCGAATGCGGAATGCTGTCGGAAGGGATGGACCGGCACGCCATGCCGGTCCGTTTCTATCTTATGGCACTGCTTTTCATCCTCTTCGACATCGAGCTCGCGTTCCTCTTCCCCTGGGCTGTCGTCTTCCGCGGTCTCGGAGTTTTCGGCTTCATGGAAATGTTCATCTTTTTCCTTGTCGTGGGTGTTGGCTTCGTCTACGCCTGGAAGACGGGTGCCCTCGAATGGGAATAGAGATACCTCCGGAGAGCGCGCACGACCTCCCGGCGCAGCTCACCTTGCTCAAGGAGAGATTTCCCAAGGATACTTGCGAAGCCTTTCTGTCGCTGGGTGATGCCGTGGCCGTGGTAGCTCCAGGTGCGTTGCGCGAAGTCATGCAATTCCTGAATGCCGATAAGCGGCTGCGATTCAACGTGCTTTTGGACCTCACGGCAGTTGATTACCTTGGTCGCGAGCCGCGGTTCGAAGTCGTTTATCAACTTCTTTCGTCGTCGCATAACTTGCGTCTGCGCATCAAGGTGAGCTTGCCGGGGGAGAAGCCTGCCGTGGATTCCATGACAGGACTGTGGGAGAGTGCGAACTGGCTGGAACGGGAGGTGTGGGACATGTTCGGCATCGAATTCCTCGGACATCCCAACCTTGAGCGCATTCTCCTCTATCCCGAATTCCAGGGTCATCCGCTACGCAAAGACTATCCGATTCGCAAACGCCAGCCACTGGTAGGTCCGAAGAACTGAGGAAGCGGTGCCGGAAAAGGAATGGGTCGCATTCACGATCGACGGTCAGCCGGTGAAGGCTGTCAAAGGGACCACTATACTCGAGGCGGCGAAGTCCATAGGAATAGAGATTCCGTACTATTGCTACCATCCCGGGCTTTCCATTGTGGGCAACTGCCGGATGTGCCTGGTGGAGGTCGAGAAAATCCCCAAACTTCAACCCTCCTGCGCTACCCCCGCGACCGAAGGGATGGTCGTGCGCACCCGCACTCCAGAGGTCTTGCGCAATCGGCAGTCGGTTCTCGAGTTTCTGCTCCTCAACCACCCGCTGGATTGCCCCGTATGCGACCAGTCAGGTGAGTGTGAACTCCAGAACTATTACATGGACTATGGCTGCTACGATCCTCGTTTTAACGAAAACAAGAAGAAGCGGCGCAAGGCCTGGCCGATCGGTCCCCACGTGATTCTCGATCAGGAGCGCTGCATCCTCTGCACGCGCTGCGTGCGATTTACCCAGGAGATTTCAAAGACTGGTGAGTTGGCGGTGCACGATCGCGGGCACCTCAGTGAAATAGCCATTTTCCCCGGGGTGGAGCTCGACAACAAATACTCAGGCAACGTCGTGGACATATGTCCTGTCGGGGCGCTTACGGATCGAGACTTTCGCTTCCAATGCCGTGTCTGGTTTTTGGGCAGCACGCCCTCGATCTGCCCTGGTTGCAGCCGCGGCTGCAACATCGAGATTCATTACAACGAACGCTTCAATCCGCGTTACCACGACCGTCGTGTGCATCGCTTAAAACCTCGCTACAATCCGGATGTCAACGGCTACTGGATGTGCGACGAGGGTCGCTACGCCTATCACGCGATCGATGCGCTGGAGCGCCTGCGAGTGCCGATGCTGAAGCAGGCAGACGGACGCAAGACGGTTACATGGGATGAAGCGATCGCGCAGGTTGCAGACGCGCTTCAGCTGACCCTGGCGAAATATGGCCCCCAGGCTGTGGCGGTGCTTGCTTCGCCCCAGATGAGCAACGAAGAACTTTTCCAGTTGCGCCGCCTTTTTTACGGGCTATTGAAGGTCGAAAACCTCAGGTACCGTGTGCCCCCGCTCGAAAACGTCTACTTCGACGACTTCCTGATCACCGCCGAAAAGAACCCCAACACTCGCGGCGCCGAAGTTCTAGGTTTCTCTGCATCGGAATGCGGCGAGCTTTTGGATGCCTGTAGAGACGGTCGCGTCCGTTTTATGTATATCTGTCATCACGATCTGACCCTTGCCTACCCGAAAGACCTGGTGAGCATGTCGCTGGAGTCGTTGGATTGCGTCGTCTATCAGGGCGCCTTCGATCACACCACGGCGGAGTCGGCGCGAGTCTGCCTGCCGAGTGCGGTTTATGCGGAGAAGGTGGGCACTTTTACCAACATGCAGGGCAGAGTCCAGCGGTTTGATGCCGCGATATCGCCGCTGGACCAGGCACTGCCGGACCTCGAGATTATCGCGAGCCTGGCTGATGCGCTCAGCGCCCCTCTGCCACGAGGGTCGGCGGAGCAGATATTCAAGGAAATCGGACTCCAGGTGCCGGCGTTCGCCGGCATGACGTATCAAACACTGGGTGCGCTCGGTCAACTTCTGAAGGCGGGTTAGTCATCCTATGTGGCTTGATGTGCTCATCACCCTGATCAAAGCCATCTTCCTCCTCACCGGCGTGCTGACGCTTACCTCCTTCCTTACATGGATGGAGAGGAAGCAATCGGCAGTGATGCAGGACCGACTGGGCGCAAACCGTGCGCCAATCCTCGGAATTCGCGCGTTTGGCCTGCCTCACATCCTCGCCGATGCGGTGAAGATGTTTTTCAAAGAGGACTATGTTCCCCAGGGGGGCGATCGCGTTCTTCACACCGCCGCGCCATTGGTGGCGCTGTTTTTCGCGCTGATGAGCTTTGCCGCCATTCCCTTCGGCGGCTCCGTTCACATCGCCGGGCGTAGCATACCGCTGCAGGTCTTTCCGTTTAGTGCAGGATTGCTATTTGTCTTTGCCATGATGTCCATGGGCATCTACGGCACCTTTTTAGCGGGATTTTCCTCCAACAACAAATATGCTTTCCTGGGTGGCCTGCGAGCCTCGAGCCAGATGATCAGCTATGAGATCACCATGGGTGCGACGCTCGTGGGTCTGCTCATGATTTTTGGCACGTTGGACCTTGGGGAGTTGAGCCGGGCACAAGGCACGCTGCTGTGGGGCTGGCTGCCGAAATGGGGAATCTTCCTGCAGCCTCTCGGTTTTTTGCTCTTTCTCGTTGCTGGCTTTGCTGAAACCAAGCGCGTGCCCTTCGATTTGCCGGAAGGGGAATCGGAAATCATCGGATATTTTCTGGAGTACAGCAGCATGAAGTTTGGCGCCTTCTTCATGACTGATTTCGTGGAAACGATTCTTGTTGCGGCGCTCCTGACGACGCTGTTCTTCGGCGGCTGGCAGGTTCCTTACCTGCAGGCGGACGGGTTCCACTTTCCATGGGGCTCTGCTGCGATTCTCTCCTCATTGAGCGTGACGGTTCTGCAGATTGTCTCGTTTGGGTTCAAGGTTGTCTTCTTCTGCTGGTTTCTCCTCCTTATCCGATGGACCTTGCCCCGTTTCCGCTATGACCAGCTGATGCATTTGGGATGGAAAATCCTGCTCCCGCTCTCCATCCTGAACATTTTTGTCACGGGGTTTGTGCTGACGTTCTGGTGAGAGGTTGGGACGCGCCCCAGGCTTGTTCGATGGACCATCATCAAATCGTCAGAGGTACGTCCCTACGGGACGCATGATGGCCTAGCTCCATATCCCGGTCTTACGGTCGGGCCTAGGAACTGGCGGTCCCTCGGGCCTCTAATACCACTTTTTCAAGACACCTGCAAAACTTGTCGCACGCCCACAATGAACTTCCGCTTGCCGCATTACTCATGACGCTGCGTACAACAGGTGGTTATCAGGCTCTCCACTGCTTTGTGAAGACGATCCGTTTCCGCCTGATAATCTCCTCGTTCTCCGACGGCGCCTGTCTGCAGAGGAGTTCCAAAAACGACCTTGACCTTGTGCAGATGAATGCGCCTGCTGTCGCGCTGCCATACCTCATATGTGCCGCGGATGGCCGTTGGAATCATGGGAGCGCCGATTTCCGACGCAAGGATGGTGGCCCCTTTTTTGAACTCTCCCAGATGGCCGTCAAAGGAACGCGCTCCTTCGGGGAAGATGCACAGGATGCGGCCGGTTCGCAAGCCATAGGCGCCGACCTTCATGGCTCGCAGCAGGTTGGCATCCGGGTCGACCGGTATGATGTTCGCCACCCATGCCACGACCCTCATGGGCAGGCTCGTAAAGAACTCGCTTGCTCCGACGAAGAATACTCGCCTCACCAGAGAATAGGGCAAGCCCGCGAGCACTGCCAGCCCGTCAAGGTAACTCAGATGGTTGGGACAGATCAGGAAAGGCCCTTCTCGAGGCAGATTTTCTACTCCGGTAGTCTCATAGCGAAAGAGAGCCCGGAAAAGGACGTGAATCATCTTCAGGGCCGTGTATTTGAAGAACGTCAACGCCATTCCGGCAAAGTAGGTTTCCAGGTCTTTTTCTTTTGCCAGAGATTCTGTCGAAAGGATGCTTCCCCAGCTCTGCCGCAAGGCGCCGGCGCCGGTGCTCCCACTCGCCTGCTGCTGCAGACTGATGATTACATCGCGCACGGTATAAACTTCGGCGCCGAAGCTCTCCGGCAGCTCCACGCCCAGAGCCTGCCCCAGACTGGCCAGAAGCTCGACCCGTTCCATGGAATCGAATCCCAAATCCAGTTCCAGATTCATCTCGAGTTTGATGGGCGCATCCCTACGATAGACGCCGCGCAGACAGGAGATGACTTGTTGTCCCACGGCCGATTCAAGCAGTTCGCGATCCCCGGCCGCGACTTCTTGCGTCGCGTCCGCGGCCTCTGTCTCCTGCAGTGTTCCGCTTTCGATCAAACTCTTGAGTTCGACCCGCTTAATCTTTCGTGTCGTGGTGCGGGGCAATTCCTCTTTTTGGATCTGATAGCTCATGAGCCGCTTGTATTTGGGAAGCTGATGGGAAAGCCGCGCGATTTCGTCGCGCAGTATCTCGCGCGCGTTGGCAATTTTCCTGGCTCGGAGCACTTCAAAATCCGGCACAACCACGGCGTGAAGCCGCTCGCCGCCCTGATGTTCGCGATCGGCGATTCCGAGGACAGCAATTTCCTTGATAAAGGGACATTGCTCGTAGTGCGCTTCGATCTCATCCGGATAAATATTCTTCCCATTGGGAAGAACAATGACTTCTTTCTTTCTGCCCGTGATGTAGAGATTTCCGCGCTCGTCCAACCGCCCCAGGTCACCGGAACATAACCAGCCGTCGCGCAGCACTTCCGCAGTCGCCTCTGGGTTTTTGTAGTAGCCTTTCATCACGATCGGGCCGCGAATCGCCACCTCGCCGATCCCGCCGTCTCCAGGATTGATTATCTTTATGTTCACGCCGGGAAGAGGGGGTCCAACCGAGCCGATTACATTGTTTTCCACGCGCGTCACCGAGCAGGCTCCCGTGGTTTCGGTGAGGCCGTATCCCTGCAGAATCGTAAATCCGAGGTCGTAAAAAACCTGGGCTACCTTGGGATCAAAGGCCGAGCCTCCACTGACGAACAAACGCATGCGACTGCCGAACGTGTGATGGATGCTCCGGAAAAACAGCTTGCCCACATTCAGGCGGAGATGCCTGATTGTGAATCGGTTCAGGCGCAACAGGCTACGGAACAGCTTTTGTGCCGCGGCTCCTTTTCGGGAGAGTTCCTCCTCGATGCGCCCATCAAAAAGATAGAAAAACTGCGGCACCGTCGCCAAAACCGTGATGCCGGCCTCCTGGAGCGCCGTCAGGATTTCGGAGCGCTTCAACGTGTCGGCGAAAACAACCCGGGCTCCCAGATACAAAGGCAGAAGAAAGCTGATGACGGAAGCGAACACGTGTTGCAGCGGCAGCATACAGAGCAGGGCGTCGTTTTCGCCGACGATGGGGAAAGCCTTCAGCGCAGCCGTGATCTCGCTGACGATGTTCTCCTGCGTGAGCATGACGCCTTTCGGCTTGCCGGTCGTCCCGGAGGTGTAGATGATTACCGTGGTGTCGGAGAGCCTGCTTTCTGGCAGGGAGGGGGTGGGGTTCAAGTTCTGACCCCATTCTACGAGGCGAGACAAAGTCCAGGATGCACCGTCGCCGGCGGGTTCTGGATCGAAACAGATGATGCGCTCGCGCAGAGGTGAATCTGCCACCGCCTGTTTCAGCGCTGGGAAGAGGAGCCCGCTTACGAAAATGACGCGCGCATCGGAATCGTCCAGCAACCGGCGCCATTCCTGCTGCGAGATCTGGGGGTCGAGGGGCACGACGATTCCGCCTGCCAGATAGATCGACAGATAGGAAATGACCCATTCCGGCCTGTTCTCTGACAGGATCGCAGCTCGCTCTTGCCGCTTCAGGCCTTGGGCTACGAGGGCCCGCGCCTCACCCTGTACCTGCCGGTACATTTCCCCGTAGGTGGTTTTGGTGTATCCAGCCGGCGATTTCAGTTGTATCGCGATCTTGTCCTGGAAACGATGCGCGATGTCGGCGAAACGCTCGTTGTAGGATTTCAGTTCATGTGCGGTGGACATCACCTCCAGCATACGATATTTGAAGCGAACCAGACAAGCCGCCTCCATGCGGCAGACATTGCTGCCCGGTCGGGCACGCCCATCTCTTTGTCAATGAGATTGGGAAGAGCCGCGCGCGACCTCACGACGTCCTCGGCGGACATGTGCCAGTCATCGACGAAAAACAGGATCGTGCGCTCAGTATCGGAAGCGTTTGCCGGGGGTTTGGTTGCCGTAGGGACAGGCTTCTAGCCCCCAGTGAGGTCCCGCTGCTCCAGCACCAGTATATACTCGGGCGATCTCGGCTGGTACTTGGCGGCCTTGTCCCCCCAGATGTAGTCGGTGAATTTTCTGGATAGGATATCGGCCACACCAACTATTTTCAGGTTCTGCCGCGCGTAGTTTCTGAACCAGTAGATCACCGGACCGGCATCACCCGCGCCAAACATAAACGAGGCGCCCACCCCGACGAACACCACGTATTTCGGCCTGGCTGCCTCCACCTGCTCGAACATCTCCGCCTGCATCTTCCGTGCGAATGCTTGCTTTTCCGTCAGCCCGTACATGTAGATGTGCCCGGTGGCCGACTTCCTCCCGGAGTAGAAGTAGATCTCAGGCTCGGAGCCGATAACCGCGATGCGATCGCTCGGAGAGGTATGGGACTTGATGTACTTCGCTATCTCAACCGCTTCGGGGAACGGATTATCGCCATACCTCATCCTGGCGGCCTGGGTCGGAGAGGCATGGAATAGGAACTCCGCGCTGTCGGAGAGCGGGATATAGAGAACGATCAGCAGTATCGAAGCTGGGACCATCCAACTCCACGGCGACCCGATCAGCGGCTTCAGGAGCCTGCCGCCCGAACTGACCCCCAGACCAGCGAGTAGCGAGACAGCCGGCAGCATCAGTATCCAATAGTGCTCCCGGAAGTACATGCCCGGGCAGACCGCCAAGAACGAGAAGAGCAGGAAACCGGCCAGAAACACCGCCCGCCCGCGCAAGGACTTATCCCGGAGCAGGATGAGCAGTCCGATTCCGCCCAGCGCCCAGATCCACTTGCTGACGGATATGGACATCGACACCATCGCCTTGAACGAGTGATAGCCCTGAGACAACGACTGCTCCGATGCGTACAGCCTCGCATATTGGAAGGTCCAGAACCAAAACTGGTCGAACACACCCACCAACTTGAGCCAGAGGCACGTGAGGCCGAACGGGAGAGCGGACCCAAAAGTGAACAATGCGAGCCGGAGAACAAGACGACCCGGCTCGATCGGGCGCGCACGGAGTCCGCTCCAGAGGATGAAGAGGCCGACGAAGATCCCCAGGAACGCTCCCTGCTGCTTCACAACGAAGCTCAGGCCGATCAGCAGGCCGCTCAGAAGGTAGTAGACAAGCTTGCGCGACGCGATGGCGCGAAGCATCACGAGTATGCCGCACAGCGCCAGGAGAATGACGAAATGCGTGGCGTGCCCAGCGAACCCGAGGAACGATGGGACGACCGTCATGACCGCATACGCCGCCGCCGCGACGACCCCTGTGTAGCCGTCGAAGAGCCGCTTGCCGAGCAGGAAGACCATCAGGATGGCAGCGAGGTTCACCACCAGTATGCCCAGATGGATGCCCGCGGCCGTCTGGCCGAACACCGCCATTACCAGCGCGTACGCGGCGTATATTCCGGGCAACTTCATGTTGAACGCCAGCTTGTACGGGGGGATCCCTTGGAGCATCAACTGCCCCATGTAGGCGAATTCCCCTTCGTCACGCTCCAGCGGTATGTTCAGCAACCGGATCCTGACCGCCGCAGCGAAGATCATCACCGCCGCCAGAGCGACCCACGGCCAGTATCGAAATCTCGGTGGTGCCGCCTTCACGGGCGCTTGATGTCGGGCGATCTTGGCTCTTGCCATTCCTGGTACTCCTGAGCGAATCGAATCTTTATGCATGACTTCTTCGCTTTTATGCAAGAAGAATCAGGTTGGGGGGGGGTCGGGGACGGCAACCACCAGTTTTGAGGCTGGGCTCAGGACGTGTTTCCGGGAAACATCGGGAAGGTCCGTTGAGGTCCCTCATTTCACAATGACTTCTCGGATCTGGTATTGCGCGCTGCGCCGCGGTACACTGCGATATACTTGTTGATAGCCGTGTCAATTCGGGTGTTTTTGAGCCCTTATGCGCTCTGGGGGGGCGCGCTGGGCCATGACGGAAGAGTTTTCTGCCTCGGAGAAAGACGCCATCTTTCAAGAACTCCGCAATCTCGATCGGAGGATTGCCCGCTTGGAGCTGCGTCTGGATTTAATTCCTTCAGAAGTAGCGCCTGAACAGAGTCCCCTTAACCCGCCTCCCTCCATGCCGGCGGCGACCGACGAAGACGCGGGTCTGGAATTGAGCATAGGCGAGTTCGGGCTTGCCTGGGCCGGCAGCGCCGTCTTCCTCTTGGGCATTGTCTTTCTCATGATGTATGCCTTCAATCAGGGCTACCATCTGCTCTCGACTCTGATTGGATACTGCGCCGCGACAGGCTTCTATGTCGCCGCCCGGATCTGGCAGAGTGATTTCCCCTACCTTTCGCGCATCGTCAGGGGCGCCAGCCTGCTGCTCGCCTACTATGCGACTCTGAGACTGCACTATTTTACGGCGACGCCGCTCGTAGAGAACGAACGCGTCGCCCTCGTTTTGCTTTTTCTGATGGTAGCCGTTCAATTAATACTCGCCCTGGCTGCGCGCTCGCAGGTGCTTGCCGCCGTCGCCATTTTCCTCTGCACTGTATCCGGTCTGTTCAGCGGCTCGCAGCATCTGTTGTTGTCTCTTGTGACGCTTCAATCGGCGCTCGCCGTGTTTCTGGCACTGCGTTGGGCATGGTGGCGTGTATTGAATCTGACCATCGTCCTTTCGTTCGCGGCACACTTGATCTGGTTGCTCAACGATCCGATCGCGAGACACAGCATGCAAGCCGTGTCGCAACTCCAGTACCATCCGATCTACCTGTTTCTCTGTGCGGCGGTGTTTTCCGTGCCCGCATTGCTCTATCACCATGATGCACAGACCGATGCCGCCAGAGTTGCCGCCGTGGTTCTCAATTGCCTGGGTTTTTCAGCGGTAGTCTCGCTCGCTGCACTGGCGTTGTATCACGCCAATATTTCCCCGATCTTTGGGGGGGCGTTTTTGCTGCTCCTTGTGGCATCGTCCGCGCAATGGGGGCTGACGCATGTGCAGTTTGCGCCCACGACCTATGCCTGCTTCAGCTACATGGCCCTGAGCGTCGCCATATACGGCAACACAGGAGTCCCCGACGCATTCCTGTGGCTGGCTTTGCAGAGCTTCCTGGTAGTGTCGATGGCACTCTGGTTCCGTTCCCGGACGCTGGTGGTCGTGAACACCGCCATCTATCTCGGCATTCTCGGAACTTACTGGTTCACCTCGCCACAATCCAATCTGGTCAATTTCGTGTTTGCCGTGGTTGCGCTCGCAAGCGCTCGCGTTATGAACTGGAAGAAAGAACGCCTGACATTGCGTACCGACGGATTGCGGAATGTCTACCTTGCGATCACTTTCGTACTGGTGTTGTACTCGCTGTATCACGCGATCCCGGAATCTTTCGTGGCGCTTTCCTGGACTGTGACCGCGGCAGGGTACTTCCTGATCAGCATTCTGCTCAAGAACGTGAAGTATCGCTGGATGGCGCTCTTCACCATGATGGCAACGGTCCTGTACCTGTTTGTGGTGGACCTCGCGCGACTGGATCCGCGATTTCGCGTGGCGGCCTTCTTGTTCCTCGGATTGATGGCAGTCTCCATCTCCGTTTTCTATACGAGGTTCCGGCGCTTCATTGGCGGTGCCAAACGCTGAGCGAGGCCCGGAAGCCGTCGGAGAGGGAGTCTCAAATCATGGTGAGGCCGGCATCAGAAAGCCGGCCAAGCAGCAGGTGTCATGTTCAGGAAGGCCCCGGAAGGGTTTTTAGAAATTTTCTTTGCGAAAAATCCGAGTATTGGATATCTTGATTCACAAAATTCGCTATCGTTCGGGTGAGTGATATGAACGCTATGGAACAGCCGATGACGCGGCGTAACGTCTTGAATTATCTCTTGGGGTCCACGGCCGTGGCTACCTTGGCCGCGATTTTCTATCCCATCACGCGATTCATGATTCCTCCCAGAATCGTCGAGTCGTCCGCTGCCAGCGTCGTTGCCGCCAAGGTTTCGGAACTGAAGCCGAACACCGGAAAAATTTTCAGGTTCGGCAGCAAGCCGGGCATCCTGATCCAGACGCCGGCAGGCGATTATCGCGCGTTCAGCGCGGTTTGCACTCATCTGGATTGTACGGTTCAGTACCGCACGGATGAGAAGCTGATCTGGTGCGCCTGCCATAATGGGCGTTATGACCTGACGGGGAAGAATATTTCCGGCCCGCCGCCGCGGCCGCTGGAGGCATTTGTAGTGAACGTGCGGGGCGATGAGATCGTGGTTGCGCGAGGGTAACGGGATGAAAACGCTGGTATCGAAGTGGGGTGAGTGGCTGGAGGAGAGGTTGGGCTGGCGCGCAGCTCAACAGCTGATCGAGCACAAGGTCGTGCCGGTGCACCGTCATACGATCTGGTACTACTTTGGCGGGATGACACTTTTCCTGTTCGTCGTTCAGGTGTGCACCGGAATTCTGCTTCTGCTCTATTATCGCCCAAGCGCGGAGGGTGCCTTCGAGAGCGTGCAATTCATCATGACCCAGGTGCAGTTCGGCTGGTTGATTCGTTCCATCCACAGCTGGTCGGCCAACCTGATGATCGGCGCTGCCTTCGTGCACATGTTCAGCACCCTTTTTCTGCGCTCCTTTCGGAGGCCGAGGGAACTGACCTGGGTTACGGGAGCCCTTTTGCTTCTGCTGGTGCTCTGTTTCGGCTTCAGCGGCTATCTGCTTCCCTGGAACAAGCTTGCTTTTTTTGCCACGAAAGTCGGCACTGATATCGCGGGCGTCGTGCCTCTGATCGGGCCGTTCCTGCTCCGGTTTCTGCGGGGCGGCGACGAGGTGACCGGTGCTACGCTCACGCGCTTTTTCGGATTTCACGTGGCAATTCTGCCGGCGATCGCGACCATATTGGTGAGTGTCCACCTGTACCTGGTCCAGAAGCACGGCATGAGCACACCCGTTTCCGTCGATCCCGAGAAGGCGCCGAAGATGAAGTTCATCCCGGACTTTCTCCTGCGCGATCTGGTTGGCTGGCTGGCCGCGGTCACGGTTTTGGCGGTACTCGCCGCCATTTTCCCGTGGGAACTGGGCGAGAAAGCAGATCCTTTCTCTCCCGCCCCGGCAGGCATCAAGCCTGAGTGGTATTTCGTTTATATGTTTCAGACCCTGAAATACATTCCATCAAAAATCTTTGCTATGGACGGCGAGATTCTCGGGATCATGGGCTTCGGCCTGCTGGGCCTTGTGATGATTCTGACTCCCTTCATTGCGAGGTCGGAACCGCGTGCGGGGAAGCGCAGTTTCCTTCCCATTGTGGGTACATTGGTTCTCCTGTACATCATTGTCTTGTCGGCCTTGGCCTATCGGACTTAGGGACGATCTCATGTGGCAGCAACTCCTTCTCATCTCGCTTCTTGGCCCCGCGCAAGCGCCGGCGGCTCCAAAACCTTCCGAGAACACGTGCGTCCAATGTCATCTGGCGATGGGGGATCCGCTGGCAGCGCCCGTGAAGCTGTTAGAACACGACATACATTCTCAGAACGGGCTCTCGTGCAGCAGTTGTCATGGCGGAGACCCTACAAAGATTGCGCCCGGAGAAGCGATGGATCCCCGCAAGGGGTACATCGGCAAGCCGGCGCGGAAACGGATTGCCGCGCTCTGCGCGTCCTGCCACAGCAATCCCGACTACATGCGCAAATACAATCCGCGATTGCGGGTCGATCAATACAGCGAGTACCTCACGAGTGTGCACGGCAAGAAAAATCAAGCGGGCGACGACAACGTGGCCACATGCATCGATTGCCACGGGAATCACGGCATCCGCGCCGTCGGCGATGCGAACAGCCCCGTCTATCCCCCCAACGTGGCTGCGACCTGCGGCCGCTGTCACAGCGATCCCAAGCGCATGGGTTCCTATGGCATTGCGACCGATCAACAAGCGTTATATACCAAGAGCGTTCATGGAGAGGCATTGATCAAGCAGCGTGATCTATCCGCGCCGACGTGCAACTCCTGCCATGGCAATCATGGCGCGACCCCGCCGGGCGTCGAATCGGTGGCCAACGTATGCGGGCAATGCCACGTGATCCAATCGGATCTGTTCAACCAAAGTCCGCACCGCAAAGCCTTTGCGGAACACCAGTGGCCGGGATGTGTCACTTGTCATCAGAACCATCTGATCGAACGACCCAATGACGCCATGCTCGGGGTGAGTGAAGGCACTACCTGTGCCGTCTGTCATCAGCAGGGGACCGCCGCCTATGCGGCTGCACAGCAGATGAAATCCGACATTTCGGGGTTGGATCAACGTCTGACGTCAGCCAGTCAAATTCTCGATCGCGCACAGCGCGCCGGCATGGAAGTCAGCCAGGCGATCTATCACTTGTCCGAGGGGAAAGACCATCTGGTGCACGCCCGTGTCGAGCTTCACAGGTTTGACAAATCGTTGGTACAGAAGACGGTCGCCGAGGGGGACAGCATCGCGGGGGATTCAGAGAAGAGCGGGCTGAAAGCGCTGGATGATCTCTCGTACCGGCGCAAAGGACTGGCGGTCTCGGCCGCGATCCTGATCTGCATGATCGGCCTGCTGCTCCTCAAGATTCGCCAGTTGAGGTCCTGATCCCGCAATGTGAGAGCTCCACGTGCGGCCGGAGAGAGGCTCTGACGGGCTATTTCCCATGGACGAAGATGCCCGCCTCATGTAGTCTTTCGCTGTATGGGGCTTAAGGTTTTACTCGTCCTGCCGATCCGCGAGGGTCACAACGTCCAGATTGCTCCGGATCTCGGGATTCTTTACGTCGGCACGACCCTCCGAAATCATGGATTCGACGTCACGCTACTGGATTGCACCAAGGACAAGTTAACTTTCCGGGACTTCAAGTCCTTTCTCGCAGCGGGAGAATTCGACGTCGTCGGCTTCCGCTGCTATAGTCGCGACCATAACTACGTCAATCACCACCTCAAGATCGTGCGACAGGTACTGCCCGGGGCGCTGACCCTTGTGGGGGGGCCGCATCCTTCGGCTCTGCCTGAGTTTGTTCTCGGTGCGATGCCGGACCTGGACTTTGCGTGGAAAGCAGAAGCCGAAGAGGGCCTGCCCACTCTCCTCGCGCAGTTTCAGGAACACGGGCGGGATATTCCCGAATCCTCGCTCTCTACCATTCCAGGCCTTGTCTGGCGCTCGAAGACAAGCGGACAGGCCGTGGTCAACGATCCCAGCTTTGGAGGCGAACTCGACAGTTACGGAATTCCCGCGTGGGAACTGATCAAACCGGACACCTATCCCGGATTCATTTATGACGAGTATTACCCCATCCTGACAACGCGCGGTTGCCCATACCCATGCACCTATTGCAACACACCGCGCCTGTCAGGAAAGAAGCTGCGGCATCGCACCGTGGGACACGTCATCGAAGAGCTCACATTCCTCAAGAAGATGTATAACATCACGCGATTCAGCATCGTGGATGACGAGTTCACACTCGATCGGCGCTATGCCATGCAGTTCTGCGAAGGGTTGATTCGATCCGGACTCGACCTTCTTTGGGATTGCCCCGTCGGGGTGCGTCTGGACTCGCTCGATCCCGAACTCCTTCAGATCATGGAAAAGGCGGGCTGCGAGAGCATGGCAGTCGGGATCGAGTCGGGCAGCGCCCGGATGCAGAAGCTCATTCAGAAAAAAGTCACCGTGGAGACCATACGGGAACGAGCCCTCATGATTGCAGGCTGCAGTCGAATCAAGATCATCGGTTACTTCATGCTCGGATTTCCCGAAGAGACAGAAGCTGAGGTGTACGAAACGATCCACCTGGCAGCATCTCTTCCCCTCGCGCGCGCGAATTTCAATATCGTAATCCCCATTCCCGGAACGGCTATTTTCGATCAAGTGCTGCGCAACGGGAAACTGGCGCTCGATCGCATCAATTGGGATACATGCACTAGCGATCAGGTGAGCTTTTCCTGCGATCACATTTCGGGCAAACGGCTGATTCAGCTTCACAGGCAGGCATACTTGCGTTTTTACGGCCGGCCCCGGATTGTCTGGCAGTTGTGCAAGGATGCGCTGAAAGACCGGCAGGTCATCTGGGCGATCGCCCGGAATATCAAGAGACTTTCACGACGCACTACCACCGATTCCCGCGTTCCTCTTTACCTTCGCGAAGCCACGATCTGACCCGATCCTTATGCTCATCTCAGGTTCACTGTGCCGCACCTTGGGCGCTCAGTTATGAGGTCCATCCTTATCCCGGCCTGACGGCCGGGCTCCCCAGTGACAGCTCGCGGAACTCATGGTTCTGCAAGCTGTTACCGAAACAAGTAACCGCCCCGTTTTTGGGGGTGGTGGGACGCTATTCACTGGCGGCCCTTCGGGCCTTATCAGGCGTGTCGAATCAAGCCGTGGCTATCGCTGTGCCGTCTCCTTGAAGCTCAGGCTGAGCTGAATGTTTCGCGGCATACGCTGATGACCACAAACCCAGGCGCGAAGCGCCGGCAGTGAATAGCCCCGCGCGTCAGCGCGGGGTTATGGAGATGTTAGCAACGAGGCCCAAAGGGCCGACACATTTTCCATGCCCTGGAATACATCCTTGCATTCGTTTGTGACAGGCGCTTACGATCCTCGCGCACGGGCATTCGAATATCGCGGTTCTCTCGGCTGTAAATAGATCGGACAGAATCACGGAGGTGCTCATGATTGCCTTGCTGCAGGCCTTATCCGGAGTGCTGGTTGCCGTGTTGATTCTCTGCGTAATCGCCGGGTTGTGCTCCTTACGCTCAATTGGTCCCACTGAAGTGGGCCTGGTAACCAAACGCTTCTCAGGAAAAAAACTGACCAACGACAATATCATCGCACTGAACGGCGAGGCAGGATATCAGGCGGATCTACTTATGCCCGGCCTGCGATGGAAAGCGTGGCCTCTTTACAAGGTCGAGAAGCATCCATGGATTCAGGTGCCTGCCGGCGAGATCGGCGTGGTCATTTCCCAAGTGGGCCAACCG